>Ga0256840_1003692_pt1 | contig 12120 bp, 8 predicted proteins | sample 355202metaG_FD_185969 | JGI IMG/M metagenome (GOLD analysis project Ga0256840, IMG submission 185969) | Hydrothermal vent microbial communities from Mid Atlantic Ridge, Atlantic Ocean - 355-202 | ecosystem: Environmental > Aquatic > Marine > Hydrothermal vents | place: Atlantic Ocean: Mid...
TGTTATAATATTACAGCACTTATTTGGCCAGGAATTTGTAGCAGGTGTTACGAGGTTGGTAACGATTTGTACAAGCAATTCCCTGCTAAATACTTTAATGGTAGCAATTTAGATCTCCAGGCCCACATAGAAGACGAATTAAATTATTGTCAAGTTAATTATCAAGTTATCAAAGGATTTTGCCCACACTGCAAAGGAGAAAAACTTTTCTTTTCTCACCGCAAGGGTTATTTAGAAAGAAATGGCGTGTTCATTGCGCCAAAATTTTAAATAAAATTTTTGCCCTCTCAAATATTTGAGAGGGTTTTTCTTTTTATTCAGCCTGCCTGGATCTAATAACTGCCAAAGGGGTTCGTAAAAGAATTGATAGGTCAAGAAGTAATGACCAATTTTCAATATAATAGGTATCTAGTCTTACTTCATCTTCAAAACTTAAATCACTACGACCAGAAATCTGGGCAAGCCCTGTAATACCTGGTTTTATTGTTAAAACTTTTTTATGGTGAGCCTCGTATTTTGCTACTTCTTCTGGTAGATGTGGCCGCGGACCAACTAAACTCATATCACCCTTTAAAACTAAAAATAATTCTGGCAATTCATCAATGCTCCAACGCCTTATGAATTTACCTACTCTGGTTATTCTTGGATCATCTTTTATTTTTACCACAGGTCCGTCATTTCGTATATTTTTGTCAGCTAATTCATTGTATCGCATATTATGTGTTCCCGGAATCATAGAACGAAATTTAAAATAATGAAAAAGTTTACCCCCCTGCCCTACTCTATATAAAGGACTGCCATCATCGCAACGCGAAAAGAATATTGGGCCGCGTGAATCTAACTTAATTAAAATTGCTGTTATTAACAAAATTGGTGAAAATATGATAATTAAAATTAAAGAAATAATAATATCAAAAATTCTCTTAGCAATTCTCCCCCACCCATCAAGAGGAGTCTTTTTCACTTCTACCACTGGGATGCCAGCTATTTCTGACACCTCAGTCTTTAAAACTTTTGTTCCTAAAAGATCAGCCGCATATTTAAAAGTAATATGGTGCTCATCAGCAAAATCATACAATCTCATGATTTCAGCTTTGCTTAGATTAGGATCTGTTTGAATAACCTCATCAACTTCCTTTACTTTTAAAAATTCCTCTAATTCTTGGGCAGTATCAATACTAAAATCTTTTAATCTTTTAACAACTTCATATCCTAAGCTTTTGTTTGTAGAAAATTCATGGATTAAATTGTCGGTTGTTTTACTATTCCCTATAACAACAACTTTATGGACACCCAAACCATGCCTAAACAATTGTCTTTGGATATATCTTACTAAACCTCGTGAAAGGCTTAAATAAATAATTGACAAAAACCAACCAGCCAAAACAATAAAACGAGAATCAAATAATTCTCGTCTAATAAAAATTAAAATAACTATTAACATCAATCCCGTCGAACAAGCTAGCACCAAACGATAAACCTCTTTAATAAATTTACGGTTACCATTAATAACATAAAGGCCAGCAAAAGCAAAGATAATAATCCACAAAAAAGCAATAAAAAGAAGAACTTTTAAATATTCTCCAAATGACAAATTAAATATTACTGGCCTAATTGATTGCACAAAATTAGCATATCTTAAATAATATGCAGAAACACCAGCCAAAACTATCATTAGATAATCTAGTGGCACTAATATAAAACTAAAAAATAATTCTATGCGTTTCATAAAATTTCACTTTATAAGTTTTTATCTATCAATATTTCTAATTTTAGGGCAAGCTATAAGCCGGATTCTGTCGAGGATAGCCATTTATCTAGCCCTAATATTACTATCAGGGTCTTGCGAGCTACTTTTTCCTATCTTTTTTCAGACAAAAGATAGGTTTGCTCTTGCTCCGGGTAGGGTTTGCCACGCACACTCTGTCACCAGAGGGCGAGCTGGGTAGCGCTAAATAGCACACCCCAGCACTTTTCACCTTTCTCCAAATCTCGCTTCCCCTTTATTTTTTAGGTATGTATACCTTACCTAAAAAACTGGGAAACTTATTAACGATTTGGATAGTATAGTCTCTGTGGCGCTGTCGTCAAAGGTCTGCCTTTGAGAGGACAGCATTCTCCAAAAGGAGAACACTTTCCCTATCCCCCACTTTACAGTAAAGGACGGTGGGTGTTACCCACTACCCTTTGTACGGAGTCCGGACTTTCCTCACAGAAGCTTAATTGACTTCTGCGCGGCTATCCACTTGCCCTAAAATCAAAAATATTTTTTTAGTGTTATTATAATAACATTAAAATAACAAAAAGTCAATAATAAAATTTAATTTAAACTTAAATAAAATTTATTATTACTAAAATTAAATTTATTTTAAACTATTTGACAAAATAACAAAAAAATGGCTAAATAAAAAGAGGCAAAATTGCCTCTTTTTATGTTTTATTATTTAAACAAGGTGCCAAAATTATTATCGTAAACTGCTTTTAAAATAAAATTTTCTTTTTTACCGCAAACAAGTTTAGCTTTAATGCCTTTTTTAGATAATTGAGACAGCACTTTCACTTTTGTCATCATGCCTTCTTTTCCATAACCAAGTTCATTTCCTGACTTTATATATGGCAATATTTCTTTAAGCGTTCTAACTTCTTTTATTACTTTGCCTTTGTTATCTATTAAACCTGGCATATCAAAACAAATCATAGCTATATCTACTTGTATTAACTCGCAAACCAGCTGAAACAGAATGTCATTATCAGCACATTTTTCAAGCGCTCTGATTTCGGCATCATCTACTACATCATTTCCGTTTATTACAGGAATTACTCCGCATTTAAAACATTCTTCAATTACTTTTTTGGTTATTATGTTGCTTTTACTTAAATCTTTGTCAGTTAATAATAACTGAGCAGCCTCTACACCAAAAAGATCAAAGCAAGATGTATATAAATTCATTAATTTCAACTGACCTATCGCTGCTCTTAAATTTTTAGATCTTTCTTTGTGGGGATCACTGGCTACGGCACCTGAACTAACCAAAAAAACACAATTACCACGCCGCATCAATTTTACTATCTGTTCACAAACCCTTAAAATAATTTCTTTATTTATTTTACCATTGCCATCTGTTAATAGTTTGCTACCAACCTTAACTCCTATTTTCATTTAGCACCCCCTTCTTTTATTTAAAAGAACAATATTTTAAAGTTTTAAGTTTTTTAAACAATAAATAAATTTCCATAATTTGTCAATTTGTGATATAATATTTTATATATTATTCTAAAAAATAATTTTAGTTTATGACTAAGTATATTAAAATATCTAGAAATATACATAAACTAGAAATAGACAATCCCGATACTCCTGACAAAAAATTGGTATGGATAAATATTAAGAATGCCCGCAAAAAAGAAATTGAATATTTAAGAAAAAATTATAAATTTAACCTTTCTTATTTACAAGCCTCATCTGCTAAGTCTATATCCCAAAGACCGATGGTGGTTAAAGATGATGGTTATCTATTTATGATTTTACATTTTCCAGTTCTTGATAATAATAATGTTATTCCGGGAGAAATTGAATTTTTTATTGGCAAAAACTATCTCATTACTCTTCATAATGACAATGTCAAAGCTTTAAATGAATTTTTTAATTTTTGTAAAAAAGACAGCTGTTCTCTTCTTGCTTATAATAATGAATCGTCAGCAATGCTCTTATATGAATTGTTAGATAGGTTAATTCAAGATACCTTTCACCTTTTAGATCAAAATAGTATAGCTATTTCTGAGGTTGAAGAAATGATTTTCTCAGACAAACAAAAAGAGGCTGTGTCTCGTATTCTTTCTGTAAGGAGAAATTTTATAAATATTCGTCGCATTATGCAAAGCCATAAAAATATTATCAAAAAACTACTAAGCATTCAAACAACATTAACTACTAATGAACAGGTTGGCAATTATTATCGCAAATTAATTGAATACACGAAAAATATTTGGGAAATACTAGAAAATCAAAAAGAAATGATTGAAGCTTTAAATAATACCAATGAGTCAATGTTAAATTATCGTATTAGCAACATAATGAAAACTTTAACTATATTCTCTGTAATTGTTTTCCCTTTAACATTATTTGCAGCAATTTTTGGCATGAACACTATGGGTGGTATGCCATTTATTGATAATAAATATGGATTTTGGATTATAATATTCTTTATGAGTATCGGATGTTTATTTATGCTTTTATTCTTTAAGAAGAAAAAATGGCTTTAAAAAATATAAAAAATAAATTTAAATTGAAAAAAATATGAACAAAAATAATAAGAAAGATATTATTAATAAAATTATTATTTTTATTCTTTTTCTTTTTGCTCTCTTTCCTTCAAGTAGTTATGCTGAATTTAATCCTAATTATATTATTAGTAATGAGGAGGTTTTAGATTATGATTCAATGACTTTAGAAGAAATTCAATCTTTCTTAGAAAACAAAGGGGGGTATTTAGCTCATGCTACTTTTATTTGCCCGGAAGATGGCAAAAAATATACAGCAGCTGAAATTATTTATGATCGGGCCATTACTAATAAAATTAGTCCTAAATTTTTAATAGTTTTATTACAAAAAGAACAAAGTTTGATAGAAGATAAAAACCCAAAACAAAGCCAATTAGATTGGGCAACTGGTTATGGTTGTCCTGACGGCGGAACATGTAATCCTCGCTGGAAAGGATTTTGGAAACAAGTGAATAGTGCCTCTCTTCAATTTAGAGATTATATGGACAATCCCCATCTTTATAAATATCAAGCAGGTAAAACTTATATTTTTACTAATCCTTACTCCACTATTAAAAAAGAGGCGGTCAGGGTTACCCCAGTTAATCGAGCAACAGCTGCTCTTTATAATTATACTCCTCATGTTTATAATGGAAATTATAATTTTTACAAAATTTGGCAAAGATACTTTACACGCATCTATCCCAATGGTTCACTATTACGAGCAGAAGGTGAGCCAGGAGTATGGTTAATTCAAAATGGAAAGAAAAGGCCATTCTTAACAAAAGGCGCTCTTACTTCCCGTTTTGATGTTAATAAAATAATTACTGTTAAAAAAACCGAATTAGATGCCTACGAAAAAGGAGACCCAATAAAATTTCCTCAATATTCACTAGTCCGATCTCCTAATGGAACAATCTATTTATTGATTGATGATACAAGAAGGGGGTTTGTTAGCGGAGAGGCTTTTAGAAAGATTGGTTTTAATCCAGAAGAAGTAATTGATGTTAGTTGGGAGGATTTAAAGCCATACAAAGAAGGAGAACCGATTACAGCTAGTTCTACCTATCCAACTGGTGCACTTTTACAAGATAACACTACGGGGGGCGTATATTATGTTACAGAAGGGACAAAAGCTCCATTGCTTGATGCTATATTTTTAAAAACCAAATTTAAAAATCGCTCTATTACTCCAGTAAGTCCAGAAAAACTAGCTAGTTACAAGACAGTTGAACCGGTTAAATTTGATGATGGCGAACTTTTAAAGGCTAATAACTCGCCAGCTGTATATGTTATTGAAGATGGCAAAAAAAGGCCAATAGTTTCTGCTAAAGTTTTTGAGAGTTTAGGATATAAATGGGAAAATATTATTACTGTTCCGCCTAAAATTATTGATCTCTATCCAGACGGAAAACCTTTAACCGAAATAATAGAACATAATGAGGAGGTAAAAAATAATAATGGAAATGATAATTAAATTGAAAATAATTTATAATTTTAAAACATAAAATTATGTCAATAGTTTTTTCTGCTATTACTCCTCATCCGCCTATTTTAATACCATCAATTGGTAAAGAGAACTTGCAACGTTTAGCAAATACTCAAAATGCTTATCAAAAATTAGAAGAAAAATTAATTAAATCTAATCCAGACACTATTATTATTATTTCTCCTCATGGTCCTCTCCAATCCAATGCTTTTGTGATGAATCTGAATCCCAATTTTGAAGGAAGTTTTGAAGAATTTGGAGACTTTAATACCAAACTAAACTTCAGAGGTGATATTGGATTAGCTTACAAAATTAGAGAAAGAATGGAAACAAGGGCTCCTTTACAATTGATCAGTGAAACAAAACTTGACCACGGGGCATCTATTCCTCTTTATTTGCTTACTCATCGACTTAAAAATGTAAAAATTATACCTTTATATTATTCTGGTTTAAGTAGAGAAGCTCATTTTGAATTTGGCCAACTACTAAGGAGAGAATTTATTTACAACAAAGAGCAAATTGCTATTATTGCATCTGGAGACCTTTCACATCGCCTAACAAAAGATGCTCCAGCTGGTTATTCTCCTAAAGGTAAAAAATTTGACAAAAAAATAATTGAATATTTGTCAAAAAATAAAGCTAATGAAATTCTTAAAATAGATGAAAATTTAATCATAGAAGCCGGAGAATGCGGCCTTAAATCAATTATTATTCTTTTAGGAATTCTTGAACAAATAAAACATAAACCACAGCTACTTTCTTATGAAGCGCCTTTTGGTGTTGGTTATCTTGTTATGAACTTTGAATTATAACTATGAAATATATTGATATAGTCCCATTTGCCAAAATTCCTCTTACTCAACAGCAAATATTTACCTATTTAAACAAATATAATTATAGACTCAAAATTGGGCAAATTGTTGAAGTGCCCCTACAAAATAGTAATGTACGGGGCGTTATTATTAAAATCAAAAAAAAGGCTCCTATTGGTATTAATTACAAGACAATAAATAAATTGTTATATCCTTATCCTATTTTTACGCCTAAACAAATAAAATTAGCGCGCTTAATTTCCCATTATTATTATTCTCCTTTGGGTGTAGTGTTTAAAACAATGTCTCCGCCCGTTTTAAAGAAAATAAAAAACAATTTAAAAGTCATAAATAAACACACTAAAAATAATAACAAAAAAGAAAATTTCTTATTATTAAAAGGAAATAAAGAATGGCGACAAAAAGAATATTTTAAAAAAATAAAAAATTGCCTCAAAAATAACCAGCAGGTATTGTATTTAGTTCCAGAATTATCGCAGATAACTCAAATTCTTGATATATTATCAAGTCAATTCCCGCAAATAAAAATTGTTGAATTTTGTGGTCGTTTAAGCTCAGGAAAATATTTAGAAAATTGGATTTCTGTGCTATATGACGATGCTCAAATAATATTAGGGACCAGACAAGCAACATTTGCCCCTTTTAATAATTTAGGCTTGATTATATTAGATGAAGAACATAACCCATCTTTTAAGCAATGGGATATGAATCCTCGTTACCATGCTCGTAAGGTGGCGGAGTTTCTTGTTAAAATATATAAATCTCAATTGATTTTGGGTGCTAAATCCCCTAGTATACATTCTTTTTATAAAGCAAAAGAAGAAAAACAATATTCTTTGAAAATCCAAAAAAATTCTTTGTCGCATAAGGTATGTATAGTTGACATGCGCAACGAAATTAAGAGTGGAAATTTCTCTATTTTCTCTTATAAATTGCTAAATGTTCTTGAAAATATTTTGACACAAAACAAACAGGCCATTATTTTTGTAAACAGACGCGCTTTTGCATCCTTCGTAATGTGTCGCGACTGCGGTTATATTATTAAATGTCCAAATTGTTCTAAGGCTTTATTAGAATATAGTGATGGCAGGCTAGTCTGTACTCATTGCAGTTACAAAGAGAATATGCCCTTAACCTGCCCAAAATGTTCTTCGGTTAGAATTAAAGGATTTGGTGTTGGTACGCAAAGAGTTGCTAAAGAGGTAACTAAATTCTTTCCTAAGGCGCAGGTAGAAATCTTTGATCGAGACCATTTAAAAAGAAAAAATGATGTTTTTAAAATTTATCAAAAATTTGATACAGGACAAATTGATGTTTTGGTAGGCACTCAACCAGTATTAACCTTTCAACCTTTTAATTTATCTTTAATAGCTGCTATCAACATTGATTTCATGTTAAATTTTCCTTCTTGGCAATCTAGAGAAAGAACTTTTTGCCTTTTGTCAGAATTGATTAACAAAAAATATCAGACTATTATACAAACATACAATCCAGAACATAAAATTTTTGAATTATTAAAAAGCAATAATTATAATCTTTTTTATAAAAATGAAATTAAAGAGCGTAAATTATTGTATTACCCTCCCTTTTCTCAACTCATTAAACTTACATTTTCTTATAAAAATTTAGATGTAGGCCGAAATAAATTTAAACAAGTAAAAAATAATTTGGAAAGATACATACAAGAAAATAAATTACCTGTTAAGTTAATAGTACCTAATGAAGCGACTATTTCTCGTAGGTCAGGCAAATATTTAAATGCAATAATTTTAAAATTACCAACAAAAAGAATGTTTAGCAAAAACAAATTATTAGATTTAATTCCAGGAGACTGGACAATTGATGTTGATCCTGATAGTTTATAATATTAAATTTTATTAGAAATCCACAAAACAACAAAAATTTATTACAGCAAAAACTTTTAATTGACACTTAGTTAAAATTTTATATCAGCTACTAAACATTTAAACTAAACAATATGGCAAAAATATTATCTATTGTTACTCATCCTGATCCAATTTTAAGAGAAAAATCTAGACCTTTAGATAAAAAACAAATATTATCTGATGATTTTAAAAAGCTGTGCGCTGATATGGCACTTACTATGAAAGAGGAAGATGGTATTGGTTTAGCTGCCCCTCAGATCGGCCAAAATATTCGTTTAATAGTTGTTAATACCGATGATGGACCATTGTGTATGATTAACCCCGTCATTAAAAAGCGTTCTATGCTTATGGAATGGGGAGAAGAAGGATGTCTTTCCATTCCGGGAGTCTTTGGAGAAGTAAAAAGACATCGTTGGATACGATGCCAATTTATAAATTTAGAAGGGCGCACAGTCTCTATAAAAGCACGGAAATTATTAGCACGTGTCATTCAACACGAAATTGATCATTTAGATGGTATACTTTTTATTGATAAGGCCAAAAATATCACTACCGAACAAAAAAAATAAAAAAATTTTAGCTTATTAAATCTAAAAATTCTTTTTCGTTAATAATTTTTACTCCTAATTTTTTAGCTTTTTCATATTTGCTACCAGGATTTTCTCCGACTACTACATAATCAATTTTTTTGCTTACTGACGAAGAAGTCTTGCCGCCCAACTCTCTAATTTTTTCTTTTGCTTGTTCGCGAGTAAAAGTCTCTAGGGTGCCAGTCAATACAAAAATTTTTCCTTCTAATTTTTTCTTAATCTTTTCTTGTTCAATTTTAAAACCAATTTTCTCTAATTTTTCCAATAATTTTATATTAGAATCTTTGTGGAACCAATGATAAATACTATCTGCTACAATTGGACCTATGTCCTTAATTTTTTCTAATTTTTCTTTACTAATGTTTTTCATTATAAATATTAGATCTCGGGGAGAATCAATCTTAAAATTGGTCAACACTTCTTGAGATATCAAATTAGCTGTTTCTTCGCCGACATGCCTAATTCCTAAAGCATACAAAAATCGGGATAAACTTAATTTCTTTTTTTCCTGAATAGCGTTTATTAAATTATGTGCTGATTTTTCAGCAAATCTTTCCAAAGGCATTAAATCTCCTTCAGTTAAAGTATAGAAATCAGCTATATCACTAACCAAACCCTCTTTTACTAACTGCTCTATAACCTTTTTTCCTAATCCCTCTATGTCAGCAGCTCCTTTACTTGCCCAATGAATTAACTTTCTTAAATTAACAGCATAACAATTAGGGTTAGAACAACGATAAGCTACTTCGCCTTCTTTCCTAACTACTTGGCTTTGGCACATAGGACAACGTTTAGGCGCATAAATACTCTTTTCATTACCTTCCCTCAATCTTTTAAGCACTTTTACTATTTTAGGAATCACATCTCCGGCACGTTCAATAATAACTGTATCCCCGATTTTAAGACCCAAACGCTTGATTTCGTCCATATTATGTAAAGTAGCATGAGTTACTGTCACTCCACCAATTAAGACTGGTTCTAAAATTGCCACAGGCGTTAGAATACCAGTACGACCTACATGCCAAACAACATTTTTAACTTTGGTAGTGGCCTGTTGTGCCGAGAATTTATAAGCTATCATATAACGAGGACCTTTGCCTACTACCCCTAAAATTGGCCAAAATTTTAAATCATTAACAACAACCACTACCCCGTCACATTCAAAAGGCAATTTGTTTTCTCTATGTTTGTTCCAATATTTATGAAAATCCTCTACTTCTTTTAGATTAAAACAAATCTTATTTTTATCTAAAGTTTTTACTCCTAAAAGATTTGCTAATTGATGTTCTTGGTAATGTTTTTCTAGTTGGATGTTATTTAATATAAGTCCATAAGCATAGAAATCCAATTTCCTTTGAGCGGCAATTTTGGGATCAAGCTGCCTAATTGATCCAGCTGCTGCATTACGAGGATTAGCTAACAGTGTCTTGCCTTCTTTTTTTAATTTTTTGTTTAATTCCTCAAAAACTTTTTTTGTCATAATAACCTCTCCCCTCACCTCTATTCGGCCTGTTTTAATTAAATTAAATATTTTTTTTATTTGCTTTTCTGGTATACCTACATTCTTTAACTCTTCCTTTCTGGGCTCTCTCAATCTTAGCGGTATTGATTCTATCGTTTTAAGGTTCTGGGTAACATCCTCGCCAATTTTACCATCTCCACGAGTAGCACCTAAGACAAAAATACCTTTTTCATAAACTAAATTAACTGCTAAACCATCCATTTTTAACTCACAAAAATATTCCAACTTTGGGGAGTTGCCAGTTTTATCTTTGATAATTTTTAAAATACGGTTTTCCCAATCTTTTATATCTTCATAACAAAAGGCATCAAACATAGAAAGCATAGGAACAGCATGTTCTACCTTTTTAAATTTATCTAAAGGCTCACCTCCTACCCGTTGCGTCGGTGAATCAGGGGTAATAAGTTCGGGAAATTGTCTTTCCAGTTTCTCTAATTCGTTTTTTAAACTATCAAATGCCGCATCACTAATTTTTGGTTTATCCAAAACATGATAAAGATAACGATGGTAATTTATCATTTCACGAAGTTTTTTCACTCTTTTTTTAGCTTCTTGTTTATTCATATAAGTAAAATATTTATAATTTTATTATAACACAAAATCCTATAATCTAATAATAATTATCTTCTCTTTAGGCTCTGGGATTATTTATATATAAAAAAATAGCACTTACATATAATTTCAATATAAATATATATTTTTTACGATTATAAGTTAATGTTTGCTCTTGCTAAATACCATATTTTTTGCTAAAATATTAATAGTTTAAAGTCCCTTTTTAGGATAATTTTATTTTTAACAAAAATAATAATATGGCTAAAAAAACAAAAAAAACCAATGAATATAATGCAGAAGCGATTACTGTGTTAGAAGGCTTGGAACCTGTTAGAAAAAGACCCGGTATGTATATCGGATCTACTTCTTCTACCGGTCTTCATCACTTAATTTGGGAGGTGGTTGATAATGGAATAGACGAAGCAATGGCTGGTTTTGCGACAGAAGTAAAAGTAACACTATTAGGAGATAATATGGTAGAAATAGCTGATAACGGCCGTGGTATTCCTGTAGAAAAACATAAAGTCACAGGCGTCTCTGCGCTAGAAACAGTTTTAACAAAGTTGCATGCTGGCGGAAAATTTGGTGGAGGAGGTTATAAGGTTTCAGGTGGTCTTCATGGAGTTGGTGTTTCAGTAGTAAATGCTTTAAGTTCATATTTAAAAGCAGAGGTTCATCGTGATGGAAAAATTTGGGTACAAGAATATAAACAAGGAAAACCAATTACCAAATTAAAATCGGTTGGTAAAACCAAAAAAACTGGCACTATTATCACTTTTCAACCTGATGCTACTATTTTTACGGAAACAGAATTTAAATGGGGGAAAATTTTGGATCATCTGCGTCAACAGGCCTATTTAACAAAAGGAATAACAATTAAAATTAGTGATCGTCGCCCTGACCACCGTGAAAAAGATTATGTCTTTTATTTTGAAGGAGGAATTAAATCATATATAAAGTCTTTACATAAAAATAAAACAATCAA
>Ga0256840_1003693_pt1 | contig 12119 bp, 15 predicted proteins | sample 355202metaG_FD_185969 | JGI IMG/M metagenome (GOLD analysis project Ga0256840, IMG submission 185969) | Hydrothermal vent microbial communities from Mid Atlantic Ridge, Atlantic Ocean - 355-202 | ecosystem: Environmental > Aquatic > Marine > Hydrothermal vents | place: Atlantic Ocean: Mid...
CTGACCTAAGGAAAATAATTTATTATTTAAGAGATAAAATATATGAAGAAGTTTAAAACATAAAATGTTTCGGTGTGTGTGATGATCTTTAAAATATATACAATACTATACCTGATAAAAAAATATTGCATGCACACCAAATCAGACCACCTCGTTGGAAAAAAAAGACTAATTAATTTGTTATTTCTTGCAAAAATGGAGAAAAATTTAGAATTTGGTGACCTATTTTTCAATTTTAACAGGAATTATCACGGTAAGCCTTACACTGATATTGATGAGGTTTTGGAATATATGAAGTATTTGAAATTAATAAAAATTGACAAAAAAGATGGATATGAAGCATATAAATTAACTAAAGAAGGTATTTTGGATTTGAAAGATATTTCAATGGGTTTAAAGGAATTATTTCCCTCAACATACAATAAATTAAAAGATGCTTTGGACTACGTTGTTGAAAAATATGCTGATCTATCCATAAATGACCTTACAGAATATGTATGTAATAAATACTATTAATATTGTTTTATTTTAATGCTTTTTTAATATCCATTTTATTTTTTTACTTTAGAAAAACTTATATTTGCTCATGTATAAATAATAAATTTACAAAAAATAAAAATTCAATGTTTATTTATTCCAGTTATAAGGTTTGCAATGGTGATGCTATGCAATTGTCTATAAATAATGCCAATCATGTATACCCAAATGGTGGAAAAATACTTATTGATAATAAAAAAGAAACTGTTAATATAGGGCTGATAACTGATTCCCATATAGGATATGCTAAACAAAAAGTAGATTTTATGGATTTAGTTGACGTATTAAGAAGAGATTACGGATGTGAATTAATAATATTGCTTGGAGATATATTGGATTTCTGGAGGAGAGGGATTGATTACGTGATTAGTAAAAACAAACATCTTATTAAATTCCTTATCAATAGCCCCGACATATACTACATAAGAGGAAACCATGATTATGTAGTTGACAGGATAATATCAAAACCAATATACGACAAAATACAATTAAATTTATTGAACAATGTAGGTATGGATACAATATACTTGAAACATGGTTATGATATTGATGTAAATATGAGTTCAAATTGCCTTTCTTTAAATCAATATTTAGATATTGCCGAGAAGCTGTGTTACACAAACAATATAGTAGGGGAAGTGCTTTCAGACATATGGAATATTCACAAATATATTGATATGCTTTTGTTGTGGGAGAATAGAAAAAAAGAGTATATAAAAGCCTGTGAGTTGGTATCTGCAGTTAAAAAAGATAATGAATGTATTATATTTGGGCATTATCATAAAGAATATTTAGATTACAAATCCCATGTTTTTACACTATATGATAGCAATAAATGTGCTTACGTCCTATCCATATCTCCCGATGATTACAAAATATTAAAATACCCTATAATTTAAATAGTATTATATTTTTTGAGGGATATTATGATAACCAATATACCACTAATTAAAGCATTGTTTTCAAGGTTTAAATCTATACCTGAAGGATATTACTTATTAGATTATGAAGAAATAGACCACTCATTTACAATGGCAAAAGTGTATTTCACTAATAAAGTTCCGAGGTCAAAGAAATCTAATGACGGATCATATTACATGACATTTATCTCCAGAAGGAACGATATTTTTGAAATGCTATATGGAATTTGGTTTATATTAGAATATTATGATATATCTAAATATATGAGAAAGAATGGAATTACTATGGAATTTGACGACGTGTATCAAATTAAAGTGGATCACGTATTTGATATGGATGGATCGGTGGTTTCCTCAGGAGGAATAGGCATATTGGTTAAAAAGATGTATTTTGTAAATGCAAAAAAATTCAAGAAGGGCTATGAAGAAGATGAAAGTAAGCCTGTTAAGGTAAAAGCAGAAGGTTCGGTTAAAAAGCTGTCAATTGTAAGAGGGTATGATTTGGATTATTTGGTAAGCGCTTACCAATTGTATCCCAAGACGGATATATTGATTAGTAGTTATGACAAATATTTTGTATTGAAGTGATATCATGTTAGATAAATACATTAAAACTATTAAAGAAGAGCTATCTCCATTATATCTACCGGTAGATTATGAATACGATGTTAAGATAATGTGGAGCATTGAATCTAGAAATAATGTAAAATTGCTAAAATACTGGATGGAAAAATTAAACATCAATCCTGAAGAGGCAAGTAAGAACACAACTATATCAGTAGGTATGAACAAATACGCATTGGAAATAAGAAATGATTTAGCCAACAATGTAAGATCATCAATAATATTTAGATGGTATGTAAGGCAAATTTTATTTAAAAAATATAATGAACTATACATCTTAAAAAGAGACGACTGCAGAGATAGAGTGTGTTATAACATAAAAACTACGAAATTTATATGTGATTTTTCTAAGTATATTATAGACGCGATACGTATTTTTTTATCAACGAGGAAAGTATCCTACATGGATCTCTACATCACATCTCTTTTAGTATATTCCAGAGATGTTTTAGGAGATGATAATGTAATAGACAGATATAAAAAATATATTGACAAGGTAGTATATTTACCATAGCATTTAAAATATTTAAGTATTTAAAATATTGGTATAAAATATATGTGGCGTGAAACAATGAAAATGAAAAAAATTGACCTTTATTACATAGGATATAATGATAATACGGGTTTAACGGTAAGGGCACGATACACGCCTTACGATGCAATAGACGTAGGGTTTGATACAATACTTTTTATAGAAGTAACTGAAGGAAGAGGGTTTATACAATCAGGAAGTGATTATTATTCCGGGTTCAAAGATGGAAGGACTGTTGGAAATTTTGTGTATGATGTAGGGCAATGTGTTAAATATTTAGTAACTCTACCAATAATGAAAAAAGGAACAAAATTGTATGACCTTAGAGGTTTGGATTACTACCTCGGCTATATAGATGGGGTTTTATCAACCTCTCCAGATGTAATTGGTTTCTACCATAATTGGGAAGCCGTGTGGCAATTTATCCATGGAACGTATATGCCCCACAATATAATGGACGCACTACATGAGAAGATTGTAGTTGAATATGGATTAGAATATATATGGATACCTGCAACTGGTGGAAGAAGGATTGATCAGTTAGAGTATCTCCAATTCCCAGATACTGCTAAATGGTTCACATACATAATAGCCCAGCCTAACTATTATAGATGGACATATACAGTTAATAAGGAACTATATACCTACGACATGCTGGTAAATTTGCTTGATTACATCAATAGCCTCGGAGATCAGTTCAACGTAGAATTCGAGACCAATGGTGCTGTGTTGTATGATGCAAACATCTTAAAAAGATCTTGCGATTACGTAAGGGCTGCGAGAGAAGTAGGAATGCTATACAAATACCCGAGATCTTACTACCATGATGTAATTTTGGAAGATGTGGTGTTGCTTAAAAAACATTGTAATTGGCTATAGATTTTATCTTTCTTTTACTTTCACTTTAAGTATTTATCCAAAATAACAAATTCCATTTTATTTCTATCCAATATTTTCCAGCAAAACCAACAAACTGGAAACCAGGCTCCGTTTCTTTTCCTGTCAAACTGAATTCTCTTATCAAAAACTATAAGCTCAATTCCATATTTTTTATACAGAGATACTCTTTTCTTACCGTTAAGCGCGTATGTAGGCATCAAAAGAGCGAAAGGCTTGCCATGCTCATAACATCTCTCCAACCATTCGTCTTTCTTTGAGTATGGGGGATTTGTAACGATTAAATCAAAATCCTTGTCCATATTGTCTTTCAAAAAATCAAATCCTTTGTTTATATGAGTTTCTATAACATTATATTCATAAGATCTGAATATTTTTGTTATATTACTGTTTTCTCCGCAAGGCTCCCATACAGTAGATCCTTTCGGGAATTTTTTCCTAATGAATTCCAAGAGTGGCAATATTGCTTCGTCTGGAGTTTTATATTCATCACTTTTTTTTATGTCCGTCCTCATATACCTTTGCAACATAATGACCGCCTAAAAAATATTTGGGAATAAAAGGGTATATGATTTCCAAACCATTTACAAAACATCAAAAAATAAATAATAAAAAAATAAATAATACTGATACATTTTAATTCACTACTACATTACTTTGTATATTATTTTCTCTGGAGTATATAATTTTATATATTCTATTTTAATGTCGTATGCTCTTCTTAAATATCCATAATACCATTCGCATTTATAGGGGTGATAATCAGAACCAAAATGGAAATAATAGAGGGATTTTACAATAGATTTGTCGAACACTCCTATATATGAAGGGTTAAAGTTGTAGTGTTTATAAACATTATAATCAATAACGTAGTCACTTACATACACATACTTATCCTTATAGTTATTATATGCTTTATACATTATGTGTGCGGTAAAAGGCAGTTTGTTATAGCTTTTTATATTGTATGTTTTGTAATCCGGACAACAAAAAGAGTGAGGATGAATGTAGGTTATTCCATTTCCAGGATTAGTTATCTCTATATCATTGAATTTATTTCCTTTCCTGTGGCAACAATTATGATCATGCGCATAAGTCAATCCTCCTGAAGCGATATAATATACGTATGAATAAACTTTTAATTTTACTCCTGAGATTAAATCTAAATTTTTAATGTCATTAAAACTTCCATTTAAATACATATATCCTGATCCTTGTAGAGTTATTGATTTTTTGTTAACTTTATAATTTATATATCCATGCCCTACTTTGAACTCTTTAAACATTTTTTCAAAGTTCTCAGGGCCTAAATATTTATAATAAACCCCGGGTCCGTAGTTATAGGAAGACATGGTGGCTTTTTCATTCCCGAACCATATCCTGATCCCTGGGATTGAAGAGACTTTAACAAACAATAATGTAGATTTTGTTATAGGATCGTATTCCTGTATATGGAAGCATATTTGGTTATCTGAAAGGTCAGTAACTCTTATATCCTCTTCTCCAGCATATCGAGATAAGAAATACATAGCCATATCAACACTTGACGAAAACCTCGGCCTGCCAATGTCGTCTAATACATGAATTCCATCGAAATCTATTTTAATTCCAAGCTCAAACTCTTTTTCTGGAATGTCTTCAAATAAAATCTCTACATAACCCTTCCACAAACCTCCATTAGAATTGTCAAAATCCCCATATAAACCAGTATCTAAAGAATATATCTTATCATTGTATTTGTAGCTTAGCAAATTCTCTTCTTTTATAATTTTATTCCCTTCAAACATTCCATGCTCCTTAACAGGATATATGTCTTTTACTATATTCGGGTTGTATTTAGCCATGATGTCACCTTCAACACAATTATTTTTATTTCCTTGGCATAAAAATAAAAAATATTATAGTTAGAATCCTGGGAATGGCTTAACTCCAGGGTAGATTTCAACTATGAAGTCGGCTTCAGATATAACTCCAATATTGTCAAAAGACATCTTGTAATAGGATCCTTCTTTTGTAATTTTTGCTCCGTATGTTTTTTCTATACATGATTTTACATCTTCTATACTTAATTTATTTGTCCATTTTAACGAATTCAAATTATTAACATAATGGTCTGCTAAATAGTAGGATATTGGTAATTCATCATCATCTTTTATTTTTTTGATAAGTAGAACACCTGATCTAACTCCAAAATTTTTTGAGAAGTAGTTTTCAAATAGTGGGAAATTCTTCATATACATTAATCCCTGATTTATTGCAGCCAAATCCTTTGGAACTATTACAATAAAAGGATGAGGCAATTTTGAAAAGTTTCCCTCGTCGAAATTGCATTTTATATAATACAAATCACCTAATCCATTATTTTTCAAACTGATAATACCGTATAAAACATTGTTGGTTATAGTTTCATTCATATCATAATATTTAAACAAAGAATACACTTCTTTAGCCACTTTGTTTAGGTTTGAAGGTATTTTATTTATTATTCCAGCCAATACAACCTCTGATCTAAATTCTCCCTTGAATGGAACGCAAGCGTTGTAGTTTAAATAATATATAACTTCAGAATCGGAATACAATTTAGGAACCGGTATGTTAACTTCATCATTTGATTTGTTTTTATGTATTGGCTCGGCTTTTATAAACGCATAAGGCTTTGCTACGGTTAAAAAAAATGCATATGTACTTCCAGGATGTACAATTTGATAGCCATAGCCAGTTGGGAAGCAATTCTTCAATATTTCTTCTTCAGGATAGTATTCATAATTTGCACTTATTAGTTTGAACTTTACCTTGTTTATAGTAATTTCTTTATTAGTCAATAGATTAGTTAAAGCATTACAATTTATGGTCATACCAACCACCACATTTTACAGGATTAATTCTATTAAGTATAATTTAGCATAATTGTTTATAAAATATTTTGTTTTGGACAGTGCTTATTAATAATATATCCAAATTAATTTATAGAAATTATTATATACCATATTTTAAAATTTATTTATTAGAAAAAAAATTTTTGGGGTGAGAGATATGGCTAAATTTAAAATGGAATACGTCGGCTCTTCACTAAGCGATGAAGGATTAATACACATTTTTAAAATATTTGATCCCATCTACATAAATATAGTAGAAAATGAGGATAATAAAGAAGCAATACATAACCTAATTAACCTATGTGAGAAAGGCAAGGTTGAAGTTGAGGTTAACAAGCCAGTTAAGAAAACAGGAAGACCGATTAATGACGAAATTTATAAAAGGTTTGAGATCTGGTTGATGAACAGAGGATTGTCTGTATTTTCATCAAAAAGATATTCATACAATATTAAAAAATTAGAAAAAGGCAACGTGAAAACAATAAACCCAGATATGAGAACGGCTATAAAACACTGGCATATATTCTTATCAGAGTTAAATAATGAAAAAAAATCTAAATCTCTACAGGAACAAATGATTTAAATATCTCTCTGAATAATTCTTTATTTGATATGTATGGCTTGTTTAAATTATCTATTATATATTCGATATCTTCTTTTATATTCTCTGATTTTTTCATTTTTAAACATCTTGGCAAGTTGAACCATTTGTTTGAAGGTATTTTTATTTTTTCAGTTCCTATTACGTCCAAAATAAATAAATTGGTTTTCATTCTTGATATTCCAACGAACCAGGTAGCCCACTCCATAAACGTTGGCTGTTGCTCGGTTGTATTGTTTATTAGGATAACATTATCAAACTCTAAACCTTTACATGCGTGTATCGTGTCTATAACTTTATCAGGAATAATTTTGCTATATTTTATTGTTTTGAATCTTAATACTGAATTCAACATCTTAACTATCCTATTTGTTCTACATAACACCGCAACATTATCTAATTTATCACACAAATTTTTTAGCTCTTTAATTCTAACTTTCCCATAGTATAAATTTCCTCCATCTTTAACAGCATAAACATCTTTTTTTACAGCATCTGGGAATTTTTCTAAATACTTTTTTGGCAAATCTATTAAGTTTGATGGTATTCTATTGCATCTTTGTATAATGTTATAGCTTTCGAGCCTGTCCTTTAATGAGTAAAAGTCGCTCGGTATGTATATAGCCTGGGCGTCATCCCCAACAATTGTTAGAATATCCGACATATAACACAAGGTTTCAATCTGCACTGGAGCTAAATCCTGTGCCTCGTCAGCAAACACATGATTGTATCTTATGTCCTCTTCAATAACTAACCTATAGAAATAGTAAAGCAAATCTGAAAAATCTATAATCTTCTCATCTTCCTTAAAATCCTCGTAGGCTTTTAACTCTTCAGGTAGCTTAGAATAGATGTCTTTTTTATCCATAATATGAGAATAGTAGTAGAAGAATTGATACTTTTCCTCTAAAATATTCCCAGGCAATCGTGTAAATTTATCGTATGAATATGGGATATTATGTAGTTTGCAAAAAATAGGAAAAGAGTTCGGCTCAAATTTGTATCCGGAGCAATACCTGTAAGCTTCAATCATCCTCTTTGCGAGAGCGTGAAAAGTAGTAACGTATTTATCAGATAGCCCGAGCCTTTCTCTCAGATTTATAACTGCAGTATTTGTATAAGATATAAATAAAATGTTTTGCCTCTCTGGCTTACCCTTAACCTCATTTAGCTTCCTCTCAAATGCTCTCTCAATAGAATACGTTTTCCCAGTTCCTGGGAAACCATAAACTACCTGATCTCTTGTAATGTCTATAATTGTCATATTATTCACTTGATTTCAAGGATTTAATTTTATCGTAAAACCCTAATATCATTGCATTTATTACCCTTGACATACTTGTGTTTAATTTTTTAGACAGTTCTTCTACATCCTCATACCAGCTTTCGTTGATGTATATTGATGTTAATTTATACTTATTTCCAATATCGGATATATTTTCCACGTATGATTTTATCTCTTCTTCTGAAAGAGTCATCAAAGCTAAACACATTACACAAGATATTTTAACATTATTCATATTTTTCAGTGCTTTTTCCGAATTTTCATATATAACTATGTTTCTCTTGTTTTTCTTTTTAACCTTTCCCATGCTTCCACCATAATAGTGGCAACAGATATAAAAAACAATATACGTGGTAGCCAATATATATACTTAATGGAATATATATTATGTATACGTAATGTAAAAATTGACAGGGATTCATTAAATTTGATAAAAAAATATTTCGGTTTGGTATTTATGAGATACTCTATAAGTTGCAGACGTTCAATATACTACGCAAGATTTGTAGGCCAGGTATATCCGAACTACGAGCCTAAAATATCTAAATATATTGCCCCATGTAATAAATCCGAGGGATATTACGAGATAAAAACCAATAACTCAAAAAGCAAAATAGTAAAATCAATAGACGCAAAAATAGGATGAAATTAATTACATTATAAGGCTCCATCCCAATGGGAATTTGTTTCCTTTCTTTGACAATATTGCTATTGCGTCTCCAATATCTAATTTGTTTATGTCCATAAATTTATTCTTCATAAAAACAAATTCTCTAACTTCATCAAGCCTCTCAATTGAAATGAAATATGCCTTGTTCCCTTCACCTATGGAAACTACCGTCCCTTCTACCAACTCGTAATCGCCAATATTGACCTTATCCTCATATTTCCTATTCAAAGGTTCAATATCATAATAAACCAAATATTTGTATCCTTTGTAAAATTTTGTATGTCCTTCAACTTTATAAATATGTTTGTAGTTTAAAAATCCAGACTCATTTTCATAATCATGAACAGGGATCAGCTCATTATATTCTGAATTGTAAAAATAAATTATTTTAACATTTTCCCTTGAAGATGTGGCTAAATACACACCTTCAAATTTATAATTAAGTTCCATATCTTCATCTAAATCATTAAACGACATTTTTTTAGTTGTGTAATCAATTTCTATATCAACGCCTTTCATTTTACATATCATATAAAGCAATGCTTCTCCAGATAATATCCCTCCATACTCTTCATTCATTTTTATTATTTCATTCATTAGCCCTTCCTCTGAAATTTTTAGGGCCTCACTTGCTTTTTTTAATTCTGACTTAAACATTTCTTCATTCATAAACCATAACTCTGACATAATACCACCTTTGATTATTTAATCAATTTCCTCTTTTTTAATCCTAAATATGCCAAAGCGTTTGCTATCATGTTAAATGAATACTCATATTTGAAAGACAAATCTTTTATTTTGTCAACTACATCCCTCTCCATATACAATATTTTTTTAACCCTATTTCCGAATTTTATTTTATCTAATATATCTAACAAATCTCCTCTTTTATAATACTCTTTTAACCCATCTTTTATAAGGGCATAAACCTCGTCCCCGTCCAATTTCCTAATATGGTCTGACAACGGATTATAAAACCATATGTGCTTCACAATCGGTGCCTCCTCATCTATCCATTTAATTTTCAACCTGTATGCTTCGGTTGAGAATACGGATATGCATCCTGTTTTAGCCCTCTTTACCATGTTTTTCTTTATCTCTTCTTCAGTTAGTTCAATTTCAATATCGCTTTTTATGATGCAATCTAACTCAATTTTGTCAATAAAAATGTCTTTTGTTTTTATTTTAAGGTTTATATTTAAATCCATCGTATCACCTCGACATATTTATTTTTCAACAATAATAATTTAGTTTATAGTATATATAATTTTCTATAGATGAGTGTCATAAGTATCAGGTTGAGAGGGATGAAATTTTGACAACTCATTACACTAGTGGAAAAATTTTTAATGGTTTGTCAATAATATATAGGATAAATAACGTATAGGTGGTTCAATATGATGTTCAATAAGGGAGTTTCTGGGGATGAAGTTGCAATATTTAAGTCAAAAGATAGAATAAGTATATATGATGTAAAATATGTGTGGGAAAAATACCACATAAATGGTCCATACTCAAAAATAAATAATGTCGAAATATTGTCTGCGGATGGAAATTTCTATCCGATTTATGGAATTAATAGATATAAAAACCAAATATCATGCATGGTGAAAACAAATACATCTTCTATAGTTATTGGTGATGATGGAGATCTGATGGTTAAATCTGATGTATATGGTAGAGGAGTAAAAAATGTAAATCAAATAGATTATGATGAAGTTGTTGTCATGAATAGAATAAAATTGGATTATGAAAATGAAATTTACTGTGAGGGACTGGCTTACTTGGCCGGTTTGATGTTTTTTAACACTGGCATGCATGCTTACATACCAAATTCATATTCAATAATTGAAAATATAAATAAAATATTAGAATCTTACAATGGTTTGTTTAAAGTAAAAGTAGTTTCAAAAACATTGCCCAACCTCGGATCTTACTGCAAATTATACGTTAATACACATGATGTAAGGATTAAGCATATTTTAAAGAAAATACATAACATATTCCCAATGATAAATGATGAATCAAAAATAGAGTTCTTTGCGGGTTTAATAGATAATTATGCAAACGTAAAATCTGGAATACCTTATATATCAGTTAGGGATAGGACAATAGCAAATTATTTAACAACAATGGCTGCATTGGCTGGAATAGACGTTTCATACGGCATGTATAAATATCAACATGGAGATAAGATAAGAATAGGAATATTCCCAAACAAGGAATTAAAGAATAAAGTTAGGGATGTAATTAAAAAAAGAAAAATAAATTCAAAACACCCTATACACCTTGGAAATATTCAGAAAGCCCATATTATAAATGTTACTGGAAATTATATAGACAAATATCTATTCGACATTTCTCATGACAATGTAATCTGCTCAAAATACATTGTCTTTGTATAAAAATATTTTATTTTTTAATTAGGTTTAAATTATCTTTTTTTCATTCTCTAAAATACTATCTTGCAACCTTGCCAAATCATATTCTATATCTTCCATCATTTGGGCTATTTTTAAAAATACGTTTAATGTGGAGTTGCTCTCAGGATCGGACACGTCGTAAGTCATAGATATTCTCACTTCATATTTTTCACATGTAGGTATTTTTGTTATGAATATATCTATATTTGCCAATACTTCTGACACTAATTTAATCATATCAGTCAATCTTTGGCTATCTAACTTACCTCTAACGTATATCCTTAGTGACATAGAACCACCTTGATTATCCAATTCTGTAAATTTTTAAATCATTATTTGTAAATTTACTATTTTTAATATAAATTGCTTCCATTTACAATATTATGCTTTTCTTTAATATTAGTTTTTTTGTAGATAACAAAACATTATATTATTTTATACAAATGTGCTGATGGTGGTTTAATCTGTGACGGTGGGCCAGGGCTATGGCTGACTATGGCTGTGGCTGTGACGGTGGGCATGTGTCAGGCCAGGACTGTGACGGTATGGGGCTGTGGCACTGTGACGGTGTGACGGCTATGACAGGGACGCTTCAACTGTGACGCTATTTCCCGTCACAGCTGTGACGGTCTTAGAATCGGAGCGAATAGCCATAGCTCTGTGACGGGGATTTGGGTCTATGACGGCAATGTCATAGCATGCGTCACAGGGTAAATTTTGCTTTTTTTCTCGAGAACTCAAGTGATTGCTAAGA
>Ga0256840_1003694_pt1 | contig 12116 bp, 8 predicted proteins | sample 355202metaG_FD_185969 | JGI IMG/M metagenome (GOLD analysis project Ga0256840, IMG submission 185969) | Hydrothermal vent microbial communities from Mid Atlantic Ridge, Atlantic Ocean - 355-202 | ecosystem: Environmental > Aquatic > Marine > Hydrothermal vents | place: Atlantic Ocean: Mid...
GATTTACTAAAAGTTTAAAGCTAAAGATGGTCGATGATTATTTAGTAAGTTATAAGAAAAAATGATTATTCAGACCCCAGTATTTTTCATTAAGCCTAATGGGTTGGAGAAATAATTTAGGGGGCTTATTTTTGAGATATAGAAGATTTGAAATGCTAATTATATTGATTTAAGTAATTTTAAAGGTTGATGTCCGGTTCGGTACATTTATGGATAAAGAGTCTTAATACTACAGGTCTCAAAAAATAATATCGTGGATTGTGGAGGAGATATAGAGGCTATTTATCTTGGAGTACAATGATTTAAGCTAACTTTAAAGCGTGTTGCCGGAAAAAGGAATTATGGATTTAGAAGCAATAAGCTTCTTATCCGACTAAATTACACCTATCCTTCTTAAAATAGCATCCATTTTTTGGCCAACAATATTTCTTTTTTTCCATAATAAAAAAGCTACAATACTAGCAGACCCAATTACTAAAGTCTTAATTTTGATTGAGTCAGTAAGATACGGTATTAATTCACTTAATCCAATGTAAATAGTGACTATAATAGCTATAACTGCTGAATTATTATCTTTGATAATTTCATTAGTTTTTACAATATTATCTTCTATATCTTTCATTAATAAATCAATCCCTAATGCCATTTTAACTTTTTTATCTATGATAACTGGCTGAAAAGAATCTGCTACTTCTTCTGAAAAATACTTTGCTTTTAAAATAAATAAATTTTCTAAATTATTCCTTGCTCGATTTTGCTGCATAAAACTATCATCAATAATTATTTTATCCAAATATTGAAGTCGTAACTTTATATAAAAATTTATTAAAAAAATGAGATATGTTTCATTATTACACTGATGAACAACTGATCGCCCACCATCATTTATAGAAACAATTGCAAGAGAATTTAAACTAGTAATTCCAGACCATAAACTCCATAATCTTATTCCATATCTTTTTATATTGTTTCTTATATAATCCAAATCTTGTTCAAATTTTCTGTTGTTTGTGATAAAATCATTAGCAGTTGAAAGATGATTAGAACATATGTGTAATAAATTTATAGTTACATCAGTTTCGTGCTGAAGTTCAGAGTATGAAAACAACAGATTATCCTCTAAAGCTTTTGGAACATCTACATGAATAGCAGTTATATATTTTGCATACTTTGACCTTCCAGATATCATTTCATTAAATTGAACTGCTTCTCCAATCATAGAAAATATATAATCATTAAATGATTTTATTACATTATATGTATCAATATAGACTTTTTTTAATTCTTCAATATTAGGTAAATAATCATCAAAGCTAAGTATTCTTAAATTTTTCTCATCAAAATATAAACAACTTGGATTTCTAAGTTCTCTATTTACAACTGATGAAATATTTTGAATAGTATCTTTTGATGATGTAAAAAAAGAAATAATTGCTATATTATTTTCAAAAAAAACTACTTCAATTGTTAATATCATACATGATGATTGTTTAATACCATCAACCCAAATTTCATATTTTTTGTTAATATCTTTGGAAAAAATATAATTATTACCTAAAAGTGTTTCACCAACATAATCCGTTAATTTTGAAAATTTATGAAAATCGCTTGAATCATCTTTATGATGTATCCATTCACTATTTTTTAAAGCCTTTATAACTGCCTTAGTACTCATACTAAATTTATAATTAAATGGATACATAAAAATAGATGTATGCCCACCTTTAGATGCTTTCATACGCCCTAGTTCTTTTATAGACTCGTCCCAAGATAATCTTAAATTATTATATTCTTCTATTTTTTTTGTCATTAATTATCATCTTTATAGATTAACTTTTTATATCTTTGTGACAAATAATTATCAATTACATCTTGAATTACTTGATCATCAAACTCAAAAAGTTCTCTTTTTTGATAGAAATATTCACGAAAATTTATATTCCTTTCGCGATATGGTATTTGAAAAAAATTATATTTAATCTCATATAATTTTCTACATATTAGAGCTTTTGTTAAAATATCATTTGAAGTTGTTGTAATATAAATTGCTTGCCCTTGCATTGCTGATATAAATTTTTTATTTCCATTTTCTTGTTTTAAATACAACGGAAGTCTATTAAACGGAATAGGCAAATAATCATACTTATGATATAAGTCAATAAATGTTCCTATATAAGCTAAAATAGGTTCTCTTTCAAAATCCGATTGTAAAAATTTTTCTGGCATTGATGAGCATTGAATCTCAACACAATTAAATTCTTTGTCTTTTATTTCTATATCACAAAATCCAAGTTCACTAAAATATCTTTTGAAATCAATTATAAAATCACTTAATCTTATTGTATCTAGCTTTATTTCCCTCAAGAGCCGATTTGGATCTATAGCCCAATCAACCTTATCTTGATTAATTGAAATTTCAGCTAGATAAGTATTTGATAATGTTTTATATATTGTAATATCCGCTTCTAGAAATACTTGTGTATAATCTAAATATTCAGAGATATAGTCCACTTCATCCTTAATATTATATTTTCTTTTATCAATTCCACTGATATTTAAGCTTTCCAATGAAATGGTTGGTTCTTCATCAATTAAATATTTAAAACCTAGACAAGATCCCAGCTCATCACCTTCAACTCTTGTAGCACCATACATAGCTTTTGGAAGAAGTTTTCCTGTAATTCCACATAATAGCAGGGAAGCACGAGTTGCTATCATTTGATGGCCACAAGAAATACTCTCTTTGCCAATTTCAGAGAGATAAAGCTTTTGGTCTTTTAACTCTATCATTCCATACCCAATCATCTCATTAATAAGGGCATTAAGCTTATCAGATTTATTAAATCCTGTAAGTTCGGCTATTTGCATAATACCTGAAATACCCAAGTTTATAAGTTTTAGAATAGTCATTTCTAAAACGCCCATATCTTCTCTTGATTTTTCAATAGTTACAATATCAATTTGAATACATGGATAAAAGGAACTTTTTTTATAAACTACTAGTTCACTATTCTTATACTTTGTAAAAACAGAATCAAAATAATCTAGAAACTTTCTTTTTGTCTTCATTACCTCGCTCCATTTATAAATTGTCTACCATCTATTATCGAATCTTTTGCTCTTAATTCTTCTTCTAAAATTTTCATAGCTTGTTTAAACTCTGTATCCTGCTCTTTTTTATTTTTCAGAGTAAGAGTTTTTAAACTTCCAACCATAATCAGTTGCTTTTTAGTTCTCGTCATAGCAACATTTAATCTTCTCCAATCAGCTAAAAATCCAATATTACCTCTTTTATTTGATCTAGTAAAAGCAAAGATAATTACATCTCTTTCTTGCCCTTGATAACTATCAACAGATGCTACTAAGTCTTCAACATTCAAATTACCAATATCAAGCTTTTCTTCTCTTATTTTTCTTTTTACTTCAATAACATGATTTTTATACGGAATAATAATTCCTATCTCACTTTCAGTAGCTAAATATGGAAGTTCTTTAATAAATTTCATCAACGTTTCTATAATAATTTTAGTTTCAACTTCATTTCCCAGCACTTCTGTTCTCCCATCACTAATCCTAGACTGTTCAAAACTTGGAAAAATTTTTGATGTATCTATGAATGCCATTGTGGAATTATAGTATGAGAGTATTGGTTGGTTGTTCTTCATTCCATTTCCTGCAAAATATTTATTATCATAAAAAACTTTTGATATAAAATCACTAATGATTGCAGGGCACCGAAATTGAGTATCAAGCATTGTTTTATGATCTTCTGGCATTGAATTCCATAAAATTTCAAACCAACTTTTTTGTAAGAATATAGGATCAAATCCTTGTTCTTCCAATTCCTCTGCTAATTCAGTATCCACTACTGGAGGTAGTTGCTTATGATCACCAACTAGAATTGCTTTGGAAGCACGAGATAAAGGAACCATAAGGTTATGAAGCTGAATTTGACCACTTTCATCAACAATTACAACATCAAAAGGGATATCTGCAAAGAGCCTATTAGAATTTATTCCTATACATGTTGCTCCAACTACATCCACATATTCTATAATTGTTTCATATAAAGAACTTTGTCTTTCATTACTCATACTTCTTTTCCATTCAGAAATTATTTTAATAAGAGAGCTGTAAAAACTTAAATCTATTTTTATTTGATTCATAAATTCACTAGAAAATTCATCATTCTGGTCAAAATTTTTATAATTGTTGTCATTTATATAATCACATGGTATGAACTTTGGAATTTTAGGTTTTAATTTTATAAGCTTCAAATAATTATTATTGGATTCTTTAAGTTGTGTTTTAAGTTCATTCAAGTAGTCATTACTTTGATTTAACAACTCATTTAATTCGATAATTTGAACCTCAATTTTTTGCTTTGATGTAATTATGGTTATTTCTAATAAATCTATATTCCTTTTTAATCTGTTAATTTGTAATGTATTCATTCTATTTGCAAGATACATAAATACTTTAAAAAAAGTCGATTTTAGTGAATAATTGTCAACTTTTTGCTTAAGTTTACTTAACTGTTGTTTGAATCTATATAGCTTTAAAGTATTTTTATTGATTTGTTCACTTACAATACTTTCTTGTTCTTTCTTTAAACAAAGTTCTTCTGTTGTGAAAGAATTGATAAATTTTTCTAAAAAGTCATCATTAGCTTTTAGATTGCTCATCATAGTTTTCATATCATGTATTTTTTGGTTTTGGTTACTTATATTAATTTTATAATCATTAATTTTTATGTGATATTCTTTTTCCTTTTTGCTAAATATTACAATTTCTTTTAATGCCATATCAAACATATCAAGATATATCTTACTACTATTTAATGAATCTAGTACATTAGATAAAGTATCTATTAATTTTGATTGGGCGTTTAAGGCATAATTTTCAATAAGTAAATTATGAATACTACTACTAACTTTGGACTCATTTCCAACTCTTAAACATTCTAAATCTTCTTCTTTTGCAAGTCTCTCTAAAACATTATCAACTGCTTTATTGTTCTGTGAAGTAACAAGTACTTTCATCCCTTTTGAAACAAAAAACTTTACCCAACTTAAAATTACTGTTGTTTTACCTGTACCGGGAGGTCCTAAAATAAGTGTGATATCTTTAGAACCTACACCTTTTTCAACTCCATCTCTTTGTGCTGGCAATAAAGGATATTTTTCATTATATTCAGGAACAAGAACTTTTATAGTTTTTTCAAATGAATAAACTCCAGCCACAAGTGGTATTAGCCACTTATTTGGACTTGCTTTACGCCTTAAATCATCAATAACTCTTTGTCTTACTTTTTGTAATGTTGGAATAGCTACCAAATAGAGTTCATTAGAATTATCTATCATGCTGCTATCAGTTTGAATAGAAGTAGTTACTATAATATCATTAAAAGATTTATTAGGCTTGATATTAAAAACCTCTAAAGGCATAAAAGTTTCATCTGCTTTTTTTATCTGCAGCATAGAAGGATTAAGCTCTCTAAGTCGTTTTACATCATCTTGTAGTAGTGTTATTCTATAATAATATTTATAGGAACTAACAATATCTTCTGCTTTAAAATCAGTATATACAAATGGCTTTTCAGCTCTTGCTTTTGTATCCTCTATCTCATACTCTTTGTTTATATAGATTTCAAGTGTTTCTAGAACTTCTTCAATTTTTGATGATTCACTCTCAGTGAATGTATTTTCATTTGTAGCTAAATTTTCATTTAATATAACTGTTTTTGTGTTCATTTCACTTATTTTATTAGCTAAATTCTTTATATTATTAAGCAATTTTAAATCATCATTCTCTGTATATTTTTGGTTGTAATCTCTTCCAGACAAGATTAAAATACCATTGTGTTTAATCCTAATACCATATTTTACAAAAGTAGTCTTTTTAATATTTGTGGCGAAAGTTAAACCTTTGTTATTATTTAAAAACACTTTATTTTTTTCCAAACTAAGTGTGCAGGAGACCACAATTTTACCCGATAAAATATTAATTGATATTCTATTACTCTGTTTTTTTAGCTTAATATAAGAAATTCTACTTTTAGCAAGTTCATTAAGTATTTTACTCATTGAAGGTTGAAATGATTCTGGCCATTCTGCTCTATAATCTTTACCTTCAGATATTAAAATTGGGATACTGGATGGAAAAGCTAATATTTCTTGCCAAAAGGGTATTGTTTTATTGTCCCATATACTCATTTTATGCTTCTTTGTAAACTTTTTAAATCTGAAATGATACTATTTAAATTATTTGTCCTATTTCGATAATTAAACTCAAACATACCTTTAAATAATTTTTTATAAATTTTTGTATCATATTGACAACTAAGACTATTTAAATTAAAATCTACCCATCCGTCAAAATCATCATTTGGAATAAGTGTAAAATTAGATGAATGCAAAATATAAAAAAGCACATGTCCTAATGCATAAATATCACTCCATGTTCCAATCGTTCCAATTCCGAGTTCTTGTTCGGGTGATTGAAATATAGGAGTGCCTTCTCCTTGTAAATTTCTTTTCAAAGCTGATAATCCAAAATCTATAATACTAACCCCATTGCTAGCATCCTTAAAATTTGTGATTAGAATATTATCTGGCTTTAAATCTCTGTGTATTATTTTATATTGATGAATTTTTTTTATATGAGAACAAATTTCAAGACAATAGCTTATCCTTCTCTTTACTTCAAATCCATCACTAGGAGGAATTTTGAAAGTATCTGTTATAGTTTTACCATCAATCCAATCCATTACAATACATATCAAATTCTCTTTTTTAAATCTGTAATGAATTTTTGGGAAATTAATTTTATTTGCATTTCTATTATATGAAATTATTTCTCTATCTATATCACAAATGTCATTCTGATTTATATCATACACTTTTAAAGCATAATATGAACCCAATTCTTGATTATAAACCTTGTAAAGACCTCGTTTTGTTATACTTGAATAATATAATTTATCTAAAACATCTAAATTAATTTGCAAATTTATTGCTAATTTTTCTTTTCTTTTTATCACTGTCTTTTTTCCATCCAAGCTTCTATGTATTCTATTAATTCATCAACGCTTGGTCGTGAAGATGGATCATTACTTAAAATACTTTTTAAATGATTTGCAGCAATACTTGGCAAATTGCATTCATTACAAAGTGTAAAATGCCAATTTTTATCTTTTTTAATTATTAGCATTCTCTCTTTTTGATTTGAAAATAACAAGTTCCCTTTTAAGGTCTCACATATTATTTGCCCTAAGCTATAAATGTCTACTGAAATTGAAATATCACTACTAGCATTTACATTTATTTCCCTTGCTTCATAAGCACTATCTAGTAATCTCCTTCCACGAGGTGGAAGTGTTGGTAAAAAATCCAGTTTACAAAGTTCAAAATTGATAAGAATAGGTTTATAGTCAGAACTAATAATAATATTTTTAGGATTTAATGCTCTATGGATTACTGATTCATTTTCCAATTCTTTTAATGTCAATGCCAATTCATATAAAATTTTAAGTTTTATTGAATGCGTAGCCTGAGTAGTAGATAGAAAATCTTGTAATGTTACACCATCAATATATTCTAAAACAATATAAAGCTTTGTACCAATTTGATCCTCATCCTTAAAATCTTGAACATTATGAGATTTGTTTAAATCTTGTAGTGCATCAGCTTCTCTTTTTATCCGATTTGCTTCTTCCGTAAGTGAGCCTTTTGAAATAGTTGTTAACTCGTATTCTTTAATCCAAACAGGCTTATTTTTTCTAACATCCATTCCCTTATAAAGTGTGTAATACTCTGTTGATAAGCTATTATCTTTATTATTTGGATTAAAAGAGTATTTTCCATTTTTAATAGATATATTTGATGACTCTATACTTCCACTTTCTTCATTAATTAAATAATTAGTACAAATTCTTTTTATTTTTTCTTCTGAAAGCCTATACTTCTTCCCTTTAGATATATCATTTTTCCAGTATTGTTTTAAATTTTTAGGAAAATTTTCAATATTTGATATAAGTATATTTCCACTTTTATAAATGTCTATCAATGGATTTCCTAATCCATCAACACATACCATATCAGCATCATTATGAGTAAAAATTATAGCACCAATCCTTTTTTCTTGTAATTCAATATCTTTGAAAATACTCCAAATAGTAAAATCATTCATAGCTTCATTTATTTTTACTATGGGAGATGTGTCAGTATAAATACTACCGTTAAAATTAGCTCTCATTAGACGACCTCTACCTTCAAGTGGTACTTCAATATGACCATACCAATCTTTCAATTCAAGAAGCACAACACCAAAAGGACTTACAAGTATTCCATCTAATTTTCTAAAAGTATTTTTTACTGCTATTTCAGCTCCACCTAATATTTTAAATCCATTAAAATCTGGATCCTTAAAAAGAGTAGTAGCTACTTTCGCTAAACCTTCTTTTTCATGTTCATATTCTTCTTGTACCCCAACAAAAGGAAAATATGGCCATTCATAATTTTCATAACTTAAAGTTTTTTCAAAAGGGAAGATACAAAAAGACCAGTCATCTTCTTTCTTTATTCTATTTGCTAAACTATACCAATCATTATTATTCTTCAACTTATCTAAGTGATTAAAATTAAGACCATGAAAGTCTAGTCCATCTGTGGTGACAATATATGTTGCATCATTTTCAAGAGTAAAATTATCTGAATTGATAATAATATCTTGTATACCTAAAACACTTTCTGGTTGGTTTGTAAAAGGTATAATAGGAAGTGTATACAAGTTAGTTATTTTTAAAATTTGAGTATTACCAACAGAACTGTAATAGATAATATCCTTTTTCTTTTTTAACACACAAACACTTGCAAGCATATCATCATTTATTTTTACTAAATAATTATTTATTTTCATTATTATCTTTTGGGTTGAATGAATTAATAGTTCATCTTCTTGTTCATGTAGAAATTCTATAATCAATTTTCTTGTAAAATTTGGGTCTTTAGAAATTGATACTGCGTCAATAATTACACAAATATTACCACATCTACTAATCCATATGTCATCACCATTTTTAGTCTGACTTTTTGATACAAAACTTTTAAAAAACACTACCAATCCTTTTAATAAACATCATTGTTCTATTCTTTGAATATAATTTTTTAATTCACTTAATAATTTCTGTCTAAATTTCTGCGGCTCTAATATCTCAATATGGGGCAACCATGATTTGATGATATTATCTACATCTTCATCATGACTCACTTCAAAACTCACTTCAATTGAGCCATCTTCATATTCTTGTTCTATTTTCTGTGTCGTAAGAAAGTCTTTATTTTTAAAATAAGGTGCAACTTCTTTGTAAACTTTGATAAGCACTTCAAAACTATTTCCATCATCAAAAAAAGCAGAATGCGTTTTTTCTAAAAGAGCTTCAATTTCTTTATAAGAGCGCTTGTGATATCTGTATACTGGAGTGATGTTTTTTATATCAGAGAATTTATAAACTTTTGTTTTTTCTTGAGCTATATCTTTAGCAAAAAGATACCAAAATCCATCATAGTTTACTATCTTATAAAGCTCTACTTCCACTATTTTACTGGAAAGCGTAAGTTTGACTATAGCTGATTCTTGGATGAGTCTCTCAAGCAACTCAATAGTAGGCGAGTCTATATCTATATCTTCAATATCATCTTGTTTGATATAGTAAGGGTTATAAAATGTTTTATTGATGAGTTTTTGAAAAATTCTATGTTGAATTTTGTCTATATCTGCCACATCTTTAAATTGGGAAAGTGCTAGATTGAGAAATATCAATTCATCTTCATCTAAAATAGTTCTTTTAAGAGAAAAACCCTCGTGAAATATCAATCTTCCCATACTGTTTTTTGTTATTGGAAAATTATAAAGTCGCTCATAAATGTCTTTTTGAATGGTTCTAACCGTTACCCCAAACTCACTTGCCAACTCTTTGGTTGTTGGTTCTTCATTATTAGATATTTTTGTCAATATCGTCAACAACCTGTAAAGGGTTTTATCATAATCTTTTTTCCCCACCTAAATACCTAGTAATGTTCGTATATTAAGTTGAAATTTTAGAGGGTTTCTCTCAATTACACCCATTATCTCAATATTGTCCAGTTTACCCCTTTTATGAATGAGACCTTGAGATTTATGTTGTTCAATTTCAAAAGTATATGGATACTCCTTTTTTGTTATAAGAACTATTTTACCATCTTCATCAACTAATTTTGCAAGTGATATATATTTATAAACCAAATCTTCAAGCTTTAATTTATTTCTATATTTACACTCTATAATATGAAGATGATTATTTTTCATCACTAACAGGTCAAATTCATTTTTCACTTCACTGTTTTTATAAGCTCGAAAGACTTCTACACTTACTGCAATATCATCAAAATCCATATTTTTTAAAAGGAGATAAACATAATACTCAAAAAGAGCACCAGTCAATAATGAGTTTTTAATATGTGTTTTGCCTAATCCCATCTCCTGAAAAATATTTTTCACCTGTATGCTTTCTGGTATATCATCCACAATCTTATATGCAATATCAGAAAGTTGTGTAAAAGTAGTGAAATCCTCTGCATACTCTTCAAATATCTTGCGGATTAAACTCTGATGTTGTAATGCGAAATTTTTATCCCCTGTTACAAGGACCTTATTGCCTTTTAAAATAAAATGATCTTTAATATTGAGATTATTCATCATTTTATGTTTAGAAAGTTTCTCTTTGTTTAATAAGTTATACTCATTGTCATAACGATCATAAGCTATAAAATTAACTCCATGAGAATAAAGCACAAAATTTAGAATACTATTCAAAGTTGAGTAACCATCTGTAGTATTGACATAAAGTTCTTGGGAATTGCTACTCTGATCTAATAAAAAATCAGCACATCTCTTGAGAGAATCTAGCGAATCTTCATCAACCTTATAAGATAACTGCTCTATTGTCAGATTGTTTATCCTAATAAAATTGTCTATACCCTTTTTAATATTTTGACTATTACGAACATCCCTTTTAGCATCATCGTAAACTAAAATATGCTTTGTAATTTGCCTGTGGAAGTTATAAAAAATTGGAAGAATTGATGAGTGAAAATCACCAATTACAGATACTAGAATCATTAAAATTAACCTTATTGATATTTTAGGAGCTTAAATACTACTCTATTTTAATTAATTACTTCTGAAAAATTAAATTTTTTAATCATATCTGCAATAATTATCCTATATTCTTCTAAATAGCATCAGTATCAGCATCATACTGATGCTACCAATACTTAAAAAGAAAAATCTATATATACTGATGTTTGTTCGTAAGAGCTTAGATTATCTACATTTAAAGATGTGCGCTTATACTGTGCACCAAGCTCTAGTGATTTGTAAATTGGCAGTGCAATAGACGCTGCATATTGCATTCCCCCATAGTTTAGAGGATTTAGATATGTGTCTCCATACCCTACACCTACTTTTACTTTAAGTGGATAGTGAATGTAATCATAAGCATTAAATCCAACTTTTACCATTGCTCCAAGGTTATAGTTGATATTTCCATCTGCAAAACTAAATGAACCCATATCAAACCCAAGACCAAAACTAAATGGATAGCCTTTTGATGTATGTGTCATAAAGTCGTAACCTAAATAAACCCCCGTATGCGCACCTGTGATATCAACATTATTTACCCCAATTTGCATAGAACTCATTCCCTTATTATCTAATGCCTGAGCAGAACCTGCAACTAAACCCAATACGACTAATACGTTAAGTAATTTTTTCATTACTTTCTCCTTTTTTTGATTCTAATAGTATAAAATACTCAAACGAATACATCAATTCGTTTTCATTAATCTTTAACTATTTTTCTCAACTTTCGCACATAGATTCCACTAAATCCACAAACTTAAGTTGACTATTAAAGCCCATAAATAGCCACTTTTCAGTATAATTTCATTACTACAATCAATAATAAAGAAGGTGTTTTTATGGAACTTGCAAATTATATCAACTATGCTATGAAGAGTTTATTAAAGAACCCAATACTAGAAGTATTACAAGAGATAAAAATTACAAAAATACTT
>Ga0256840_1003695_pt1 | contig 12110 bp, 9 predicted proteins | sample 355202metaG_FD_185969 | JGI IMG/M metagenome (GOLD analysis project Ga0256840, IMG submission 185969) | Hydrothermal vent microbial communities from Mid Atlantic Ridge, Atlantic Ocean - 355-202 | ecosystem: Environmental > Aquatic > Marine > Hydrothermal vents | place: Atlantic Ocean: Mid...
CTGCTCTTTCTTTTACTATTCATGCAGTTGAAGGAATTGAAGTAAACCAAAAAAGAATCGATGAATTGTTAAATAACTCCTTAATGTTGGTAACTGCTTTAAATCCTAAAATCGGATATTATAAAGCTGCTGAAATTGCCAATACAGCTCATAAAAATGGGACAACTTTAAAAGAAGAAGCGATTAATTTAGGTTATCTAACTGAAGATGAATACAATCAATGGGTAAAACCCGAAAATATGGTTGGAAGCATGTAGAAGAGTGATGAGTTATGAATGATGAGTTATGAATGATGAGTTATGAATGATGAGTTATGAATGATAAGTTATGAATGATAAGTTATGAATGATAAGTTATGAATGATGAGTTATGAATGATAAGTTATGAATGATGAGTTATGAATGATGAGTTATGAATGATAAGTTATGAATGATGAGTTATGAATGATGAATTTTAATTAAATAATAATTATGTGCAATAGTTTCAATAAAAAATTTATAGACGAAGCAGCTAAAAAAATGGAAAATAATAAAATAGAAAAAGTGCCTTGTACAAAAGATGATCAGTATTTTATGCAAGAAGCCGTAAACGAAGCAATTAAAGGAATGACAGCAAACGAAGGTGGCCCTTTTGGATGTGTAATTGTTAAAAATGGTGAGATAATCGGTAGAGGACATAACAAAGTAACGTCTACAAATGATCCAACAGCTCACGCCGAAGTTACAGCAATACGCAATGCTTGTAAAAATTTAGAATCGTTTCAGTTAGATGATTGTATCATTTATACCAGTTGCGAACCTTGTCCGATGTGTTTAGGTGCAATTTATTGGGCAAGGCCAACAAAGGTGTATTACGGAAGCAATCAAGAAGATGCTGCAAATATCGGATTTGACGATCAATTTATTTATGATGAAATTCCGCTGCCTTATGAAAAAAGAAGTATTCCGTTTGAGCAATGTGCTCGTGATACTGCCTTAAAACCTTTCCAATTATGGCAAGAAAAAGAAGATAAAACTGAATATTAGTCTCTAAAAATGAAAACTTTTATAGCTATAATATTGAATAAAATAGCAGTAGTAGGTAAAATACTATATGAAGAGAATTTTATTGAAATTACAGCTGAATCCTTAACTGAAGCAAATAAATTTATAAAGGAATATACAAAAAAACAAAATTTTGATTATAAGAATGTAGATGGACAATTAGTGAAAAATCGATTTTATAAAATAATTGATGTTAATGAGGTTTTGTTTGAAAAGCCGGAAAATCATGTAAGGGAACTGTATTCCAGGCATTTTAAAAATATTGAAGCTTATAAGATAGTAGAAAATTTGTGAATAATTTAATTCAAGCATCGTTAATACGATGCTTTTTTTATGAAAAATTAGTATCTTTACAACAAATAAAAAAACAGATGTTATTGATAAGAAATATAAAATGCTTTATTGTAAATCTAATTAAACGAAATCCGGAATGAGGATAATTAAAATTAGATTGAAACAAATTTTTAATATTAAACACAAAAAAAATGGCCACAATATATCATAAATTAGGTAAAATACCACATAAACGTCATACGGTTTTTAAAAAAGAAAACGGTGATTTCTATCAAGAAGAATTATTCGGAACATCCGGTTTTGCCGGAAAATCTTCGTTACTATACCATTTATATCCTCCAACGGTAGTATCAAACATAGAAAGATTAGGAGATGTTTCGCCTAAAATAGCCGTCGATAAAAATATGAAAGCTCTTAGTTTTAAAGGATTTTCTTTAAAACCTGAAGAGGATTATATTAAAAGCAGAAAAGTACTTTTTGTAAATAGCGATATGCAAATCGGTTTGGCAGCTCCAAAAGCATTTTCAAAAGATTATTTTTACAGAAACTCAGATGCCGATGAAATGTTGTTTATTCATCAAGGCTCCGGAACATTAAAAACGGCATATGGTAATTTAGCATTTAAATATGGTGATTATTTAATCATTCCTAAGGGTACAACTTATCAAATTGATTTTGATACCGAAGACAACAGAATTCTTTTTATCGAATCGTATGCAGAAATAACAACACCAAAACGCTATCGTAATAATTACGGACAATTATTAGAGCATTCACCGTATTGCGAAAGAGATTTTAGATTGCCAACAGATTTACAAACTCATGACGAAAAAGGCGAATTTGTAATTTATTCTAAAAAACAAGGTGTTATGTGGCGATATACGCATAAAAATCATCCGTTTGATGTTGTTGGTTGGGATGGTTATAATTATCCATACGCTTTTTCCATTCATGATTTTGAACCAATAACCGGAAGAATTCATATGCCTCCGCCAATTCATCAACAATGGGAGTCCGCCGGATTTGTAGTTTGTTCCTTTGTGCCTAGAATGTATGATTATCATCCGCAATCAATACCTGCTCCTTATCATCATTCCAATATCGATTCTGAAGAAATTTTATATTATGTGGATGGTGATTTTATGAGTAGAAATAATATCGAAAAAGGACAAATAACCTTACATCCCGGAGGAATTCCACATGGTCCGCATCCGGGAGCTATCGAAAGAAGCGTAGGTAAAAAAGAAACCGGAGAGTTAGCGGTAATGATAGATCCGTTTAAACCAATAGCGATAACCGAAGAAGCTCTTAAATTAGAAGTAGATGATTATTATAAGAGTTGGATAACAGAATAAAACAAAACAATTATGAGTGATTTAAAAGAAATAAAAAATTTTAGTTACGGCTTGGAGAAAATTTTTCCGGAAGCCGAGGATTTTCTTCCTATTTTAGGAACCGATTATGTAGAAATGTACGTTGGTAATGCCAAACAAGCTGCACATTTTTACAAAACAGCATTAGGATTTCAATCACTTGCTTATGCAGGATTGGAAACCGGCGTAAAAGATCGATCCAGTTATGTACTTGTACAAGATAAAATCCGCTTGGTTTTAACCAGTCCGTTACCTGTTAAAGACGGTTCAAATGATGAAATCATTGAACATATAGTAAAACACGGTGATGGTGTTAAAGTAATTGCTCTTTGGGTAGAAGATGCTAAAAAAGCTTGGGAAGAAACCACAAAAAGAGGAGCAGAGTCATATTTTGAACCAAGATTAGAAAAAGATGAAAACGGAGAGGTAGTAAGATCCGGAATTAAAACCTACGGAGATACTGTTCATATTTTTGTAGAACGTAAAAATTACAATGGCGTCTTTTTACCTGGATACGAAAAATGGAATTCACATTACAATCCGCCAAGTTGTGGTTTAAAATATATAGATCATATGGTAGGTAACGTAGATTGGGGACAAATGAATGTTTGGGGGAAATTCTATCGTGAAGTAATGGGATTTGCACAATTAATTTCATTTGATGATAAAGATATTTCAACCGAATACACCGCACTGATGAGTAAAGTGATGACAAATGGTAACGGTAGAATAAAATTCCCTATTAACGAACCTGCAGAAGGTAAAAAGAAATCACAGATAGAAGAATATTTAGATTTCTATCAAGGAGCAGGTGTACAGCATATTGCTGTTGCTACCGATGATATTGTTTTTACAGTTTCCGAAATGAAAAAGAGAGGCGTAGAATTTCTATACGTTCCCGGAACTTATTACGATACAGTTTCCGAAAGAGTAGGAGAGATAGCCGAAAATATGGATGTGTTAAAAAAACACGGTATTATGGTAGATCGTGATGATGAAGGATATTTATTACAAATTTTTACCAAACCGTTAACCGACAGACCAACGTTGTTTTTTGAAATCATTCAACGTAAAGGAGCACAGTCTTTTGGAAAAGGAAATTTCAAAGCATTGTTCGAATCTATTGAGGCAGAACAAGCTAGAAGAGGAACTTTATAAGTAATAAGTTTAAAACAAATTTAATATAAAAAACGGAAAATTAATCATTTTCCGTTTTTTTATGTTCTTTATCTTTCTTTTTAGGTGAAAGTTTTACAATCATATAAACAAATCCTGCTACTAAATGAAGCATGACAATTGCAAAAAAAACGTAATACCAAAAATTGGAGTTTTGCATAATATAAATCTTAATTATAGTTCAAAAGTACATAATTTATAATAGATACAAAAAAACCTTATAAACAAAAAAACCGATAGCTTTAGCTAACGGTTTTTTTGAGTTTAATAATTTTTAAATTATTCTTCTACTTCTTCAAAATCTACATCTTCCACATCATCAGTAGAGTTGTCTGCTTGTGTTTGACCTGCATCACCACTTGCAGCTTGACCTGCATCTTGTTGGCTATACATTTCGGCACTAGCATCTTTCCACGCAGCATCAATTGCTTTCATTGCTTCATCTATTTTTGCAATATCTTTTGCCTTGTGAGCTTCTTTTAAAACTTCTAATGCATCGGTAATTGGTTTTTTCTTCGCATCTGATAATTTATCACCAAATTCTTCCAATTGTTTTTCTGTTTGGAAAATCATGGAATCAGCAGCGATTACTTTATCAGCCAATTCTTTTGCTTTTCTATCTGCTTCAGCATTTGCTTCAGCATCAGCTTTCATTCTTTTGATTTCTTCTTCGGTTAAACCGGAAGAAGCTTCAATACGAATATCTTTTTCTTTACCACTATTTTTATCTTTTGCAGAAACGTTAATAATTCCGTTTGCATCGATATCAAAAGTCACTTCAATTTGAGGTTCTCCTCTTCTTGCAGGAGGAATACCATCTAAATGGAATCTACCAATTGTTTTGTTATCTTTTGCCATTGGTCGCTCTCCTTGTAATACATGGATTTCAACAGATGGTTGGTTGTCTACAGCAGTAGAGAATACTTGTGACTTTTTAGTAGGAATCGTTGTATTCGCTTCAATTAATTTAGTCATTACACCTCCCATAGTTTCGATACCTAAAGATAAAGGAGTAACGTCTAATAACAAGACATCTTTTACATCACCGGTTAAAACACCACCTTGAATCGCAGCACCAATTGCTACAACTTCGTCAGGATTAACTCCTTTATGAGGTTCTTTTCCAAAGAATTTTTTCACTTCTTCTTGTATTCTTGGGATACGTGTAGAACCACCAACTAAAATTACTTCATCAATATCTTTTACAGATAAATCGGCATCTTTTAATGCTTTTTTAACAGGATCAATAGAACGTTTGATTAAATCATGTGCCAATTTTTCAAATTGAGCTCTTGTTAATGTTTTAACTAAGTGTTTTGGTCCTGAAGCACCTGCTGTAATATAAGGCAAATTTATTTCGGTAGATGTTGTTGAAGATAACTCAATTTTTGCTTTTTCAGCAGCTTCTTTTAAACGTTGTAAAGCCATTGGGTCTTTACGTAAATCAATTCCTTCGTCTTTTTTGAACTCATCAGCTAACCAATCAATGATTACGTGGTCAAAATCATCACCACCTAAATGTGTATCACCATTTGTAGATAATACTTCAAAAACACCATCACCAATTTCTAAGATAGAAATATCAAAAGTACCACCACCTAAATCGTAAACAGCAACTTTTTGGTCTTTACCCTTTTTATCTAAACCATACGCTAACGCAGCTGCAGTAGGCTCATTAATAATTCTTGCTACTTTTAAACCTGCAATTTCTCCAGCTTCCTTGGTTGCTTGTCTTTGTGCATCATTAAAGTAAGCAGGAACCGTAATTACAGCTTCATTTATAGAAGTACCTAAATAATCTTCGGCAGTTTTTTTCATTTTTTGAAGAATCATTGCCGCTATTTCTTGAGGAGAGTATAATCTACCATCAATATCTACTCTAGGTGTATCATTATCTCCTTTTACAACTTTATAAGGTACACGTTTTATTTCATCTACAACTTCAGAGTATTTTCTACCCATAAATCTTTTAATTGATGAAATTGTTCTTTCAGGGTTTGTTACTGCTTGTCTTTTTGCAGGGTCACCAACCACACGTTCACCATCTTTTAAAAATGCTACTACAGATGGTGTAGTTCTTTTTCCTTCTTCATTAGGGATTACAACAGGATCTTTCCCTTCCATTGTTGCTACAACTGAATTTGTTGTTCCTAAATCTATTCCAATTATTTTGCTCATAGTTATATATTTAATTTGTTTGATTTATTTATAATTCATTTTAAACTCGCATACTTAATGGCAAGCATTATGCCAAGCCTTTTTTTATGTCATATTGTCACTTTTTAATAAAATTTACTATGCATGCATAACTTTTTTAAAAATACTATGCGTGCATAGTATTTTTTTTATATATTTGTAAAATGGAAAGAGAAAAAACCATAGATCATTTATTACGAGCAACTTGGCAATCTATAGCTAAGATGTATAATGAGCAAGCTCAAAAACAAAATTATACCATGTCTATGGGTTTTGTTATTTTAAATATTGATTGTGAAAGTGGCACGCCATCAACCGCTTTAGGTCCTTTGATGGGTATGGAAGCAACAAGTTTATCGCGTATTATAAAATCAATGGAAGAAAAAGGATTGATTTATCGAGAAAAAAATCCTAATGACGGAAGAGGTGTTTTAATAAAACTGACAGAGCTTGGTAAAATAAAACGAAAAGATGCCAAAGAGTCGGTTTTACAATTCAATGAAACGGTTAAAAATCGTGTAAGTAAAGCAGATTTAGATGGATTTAAAAGAGTTATAGAGACGATTAACCATCTTATTTCAGATAATCAAATTTATAAGGAAGAACGCAAAGTAAGTTAAATAACCATTAATCTAAAACATATTAATAATGAAAAGACGCATCAAAAAAGTAGCAGTAATTGGATCCGGAATTATGGGATCCGGTATTGCATGCCATTTTGCTAACATCGGTGTTGAAGTTCTTTTGCTCGATATTGTGCCAAGAGAATTAACCGATAAAGAAAAGGCAAAAGGATTGACCTTAAAAGATAAAGTAGTTCGTAACAGAATTGTTAATCAGAGTTTGCAAACGGCTTTAAAATCAAAACCATCTCCTATATATAAAAAGGAGTTTGCAAATAGAATTTCTACCGGAAATTTAGAAGATGATTTACCTAAAATAAAAGATGCTGATTGGATTATTGAAGTGGTTGTTGAACGATTAGATATTAAAAAACAGGTTTTTGATAATGTAGAAAAATATCGTAAAAAAGGAACTTTGGTAACTTCTAATACTTCCGGAATTCCGATTAAATTTATGAATGAAGGTCGTAGTGAAGATTTTCAAAAACATTTTGCTGTTACACACTTTTTTAATCCTCCACGTTATTTAAAATTGTTTGAAGTTGTTCCGGGACCAAACTGCAAACAAGAAGTAACCGACTTTTTAATGATGTACGGCGAAAAATTCTTAGGTAAAACATCAGTTTTAGCCAAAGATACGCCTGCTTTTATCGGTAACAGAATAGGTGTTTACGGTATTATGAGCCTTTTTCATATCGTAAAAGAATTAGATATGACTGTGGAAGAGGTTGATAAATTAACCGGTCCGCTTATCGGAAGACCAAAATCGGCTACTTTTAGAACTGTCGATGTTGTTGGTTTAGATACACTAGTGCATACGGCAAAAGGAGTATATGATAATTGTCCGAATGATGAAATGCGTGAGATTTTTAAAATTCCGGATTTCATTAGTAAAATGATGGAAAAAAACATGCTTGGTGATAAAACCAAACAAGGTTTTTATAAGAAAATGAAAACTCCCGACGGTAAACGAGAAATTTTAGTGTTAGATTTAAAAACATTAGAATATAGACCAAAACAAAAAGTAAATTTCCCAACATTAGCTTTAACAAAAAATATAGATAATGTAACCGATAGATTTAAAGTATTGGTAAAAGGGCAAGACAAAGCAGGCGAATTCTTTAGAAAATCTTTTGCGGCACTTTTTGCTTATGTACAAAATAGAATCCCTGAAATATCTGATGAATTATATCGTATTGATGATGCCATGCGTGCCGGTTTCGGTTGGCAGCACGGTCCTTTTCAAATATGGGATGCTATTGGTGTGGAAAAAGGAATAAAAATGATGCAAGAGCAAGGTTATGAAGTAAATCCTTGGGTTAAAGAAATAATAGATAAAGGAATTTCTTCATTTTATACAGTAAAAGAAGGTGCTAAGTATTATTACGATATTCCACAACAGAAATATGTAAAAATACCGGGACAAGATGCATTTATCATTTTAGATAATATACGTGAAACCAAAACTATTTGGAGTAATTCCGATGCGGCAATTCAACATTTAGGTGATGGTGTATTAAATGTAGAATTCCGTTCTAAAATGAATACACTTGGTGGAGGCGTATTAGCAGCAATAAACAAAGGTATCGATTTAGCCGAGCAAGAGTATGAAGCAGTTATCTTAGGTAATCAAGCACCAAATTTTTCAGTTGGAGCTAATTTAGCAATGGCATTGATGATGGCAGTTGAACAAGATTATGACGAATTGGCATTTTCAGTAAAACATTTCCAGGATACGGTAATGCGTTTGCGTTATTCTTCTGTTCCAACTTTAATAACACCAAGAGGAATGACTTTTGGAGGTGCTTGCGAGATGAGTATGCATGCCGATAAAGTAATTGCTGCAGCAGAGACCTATACAGGTTTGGTGGAATTTGGTGTAGGAATTATTCCGGCAGGTGCAGGAACAAAAGAAATGACCAAAAGGGTTTCTGAGCAATGGGTAAAAGATGATGTAAAATTAAATCGTTTACGTGATGCTTTTATTAATATTGCTATGGCAAAAGTAGCGACTTCAGCTTACGAAGCTTTCGATATGGGATTCTATAAAGAACACAAAGATTTAGTTGTAGTCAACGAAAATCGTCAAATAGCAACAGCGAAACGTTATGCGATAGAAATGTTGGAAGATGGTTATACGCAACCTGCCCCTCAAAAAGTACAAGTTTTAGGGCAACAAGCATTAGGAATGTTCTTAGTTGGTACCGATAGTTTGGTTGAAGGTGGTTATGCATCTGAACACGATAGAAAAATAGCCAATAAATTAGGTTATGTAATGGCAGGTGGTGATTTATCAGAGCCGACCATGGTGTCTGAACAATATCTTTTGGATTTAGAGCGTGAAGCAATTATGAGTTTGTTTACGGAAAAGAAAACTCTTGAACGTATTCAACATACATTAAAAACAGGTAAACCATTACGTAATTAATTATGTTGAATGTTAAAGGTTGAATTAATTTTCATTCAATATTTAAAATTTAGCATTTAATATTTAAAATTTAAAAATATGAAAACAGCATACATAGTACAAGGATATAGAACAGCAGTTGGTAAAGCTCCAAAAGGTGTCTTTCGTTTTAAAAGACCGGATGAATTAGCTGCCGAAACTATTGAGCATTTGTTAAAACAAGTTCCTCAATTAGATAAAAAACGCATCGATGATGTGATTGTTGGTAATGCTATGCCGGAGGCAGAACAAGGTTTAAATATTGGTAGATTAATCTCGTTGATAGGATTAAAGATTGATGATGTTCCGGGCGTTACTGTAAATCGCTATTGTGCATCAGGTATGGAAACCATTAGTATTGCAGTTGCAAAAATTCAAAGTGGCATGGCAGATTGTATCATCGCCGGTGGTGTTGAAAGTATGAGTTACATTCCTATGGGAGGTTACCGTCCTTCTCCAAATTATAAAGTAGCAAAAGAAGGTCATGAAGATTATTATTGGGGAATGGGTTTAACTGCCGAAAAAGTTGCTAAAAAATACAATGTTTCACGTAAAGAGCAAGATGAATTTGCGTATAAATCTCATATGAAAGCTTTAAAAGCATTGGATAATGGTACTTTTAAAGATGATATTGTACCTATTGAAGTAGAAGAAATTTATATTGATGAAGATGGTAAAAAGAAACAAAGAACTTATACTGTAACCGAAGATCAAGGACCACGTAGAGGTACAAGCTTAGAAGCATTGGCTAGATTACGTCCGGTTTTTGCAGCTAATGGCAGTGTTACTGCTGGTAATTCTTCGCAAATGAGTGATGGTGCTTCTTTTGTATTAGTAATGAGTGAAGAGATGGTAAAGGAACTAAATATTGAACCTATTGCAAGAATGGTTTCTTATGCTCCTGCAGGTGTTGACCCAAGTATTATGGGAATTGGTCCGGTTGCTGCTGTACCAAAAGCATTAGAACGTGCAGGGTTAACCATAAATGATATTGACTTAATAGAATTAAATGAAGCTTTTGCCTCTCAATCTATTGCAGTAATACGTGAATTAGGCTTAAATGAAGAAATTGTTAACGTAAATGGAGGTGCAATAGCATTAGGTCATCCTCTTGGTTGTACAGGTTCTAAGTTAACCGTACAATTACTTAATGAAATGAAACGTCGTAAAAATAAATATGGAGTTGTAACTATGTGTGTTGGTACCGGTCAAGGTGCTGCAGGTGTGTATGAACTAATATAATAACTTGAAGAATAAACATCAAAAAATAATTTGAATTATTGAGAGATTTTATTAGAATATTGTGATGTTCTATTCTTTTTAAAAAATTAAAAAATGAGTACTAAAATCAAAGGAGGCGAATTTATCGTCAAAGAATCAAAAAGTGAAGACATTTTTACACAAGAAGATTTAACCGAAGAACAACAAATGATGAAAGAATCGGTTAAAGAATTTGTTGACCGCGAAATCTGGCCTAAAAAACCGGAGTTTGAAAAGAAAAATTATAAATTAACAGAAGAATTAATGCGTAAAGCAGGTGAAATGGGCTTTTTATCCATTTCAGTTCCTGAGGCTTATGGCGGAATGGAAATGGGTTTTGTTTCCACGATTCTTGTTTGTGATTATATTTCTGGTGCAACAGGTTCATTTTCTACCGCTTACGGTGCACACACAGGTATTGGTACAATGCCAATAGTTTTATATGGTACCGAAGAACAAAAATCAAAATATGTTCCGGCACTTGCAACAGGTGAAAAATTTGGTGCTTATTGTTTAACGGAACCGGACGCCGGATCTGATGCGAATTCAGGTAAAACTACAGCAGAACTAACCGAAGATGGTAAATATTATAAGATTAACGGACAAAAAATGTGGATTTCAAATGCCGGATTTGCTCGTATTTTTACTGTATTTGCAAGAATTGGTGATGATAAAAATATTTCTGCTTTTATCGTAGAATATGATCCTGAAAATCCAAATGGAATAACTTTAGGTGAGGAAGAACATAAATTAGGAATTCGTTCGTCTTCTACCAGACAAGTTTTCTTTAATGACACTTTGGTACCAGTTGAAAACATGCTTTCGGAAAGAGGAAAAGGCTTTAAAATTGCGATGAATTCCTTAAATATTGGTAGAATAAAATTATCTGCCGCTTGTATTGATGCCGGAAGAAGAATTCTAACCGAAGCAGTTAAATACGCTAATGAACGTGAGCAATTTAAAACACCAATTGCTCAATTTGGTGCTATTAAAAAGAAATTAGCTGAAATGGCAACTAGAATTTATGCTACCGAATCGGCAACATATCGTGCAGCAAAAGATATTCAGAATAAGATTGATGAATTAAGAGCTGCAGGAAAATCACATCAAGAAGCAGAGTTAAAAGGTGTGGAAGAATTTGCAATTGAAGCAGCAATACTTAAAGTTTACGGTTCGGAGATGGCACAGTTTGTAACCGATGAAGGTATTCAGATTTTAGGAGGAATGGGTTTCAGTGAGGAAACTCCAATGGAATCTGCTTGGCGTGATGCTCGTATCGCTCGTATTTACGAAGGTACAAACGAGATTAACCGTTTGCTTTCGGTAAGTATGTTGATTAAACGTGCAATGAAAGGAAAAGTAGATTTAATGACGCCGGCAATGGCTGTTGGAAATAGTCTAATGGAAATTCCTTCTTTTGAAATGCCGGATTATTCCGAGTTATTCTCAGAAGAAAAAGCAGTTTTGGAAAATCTTAAAAAAGCATTTTTAATGGTTTCCGGTAAAGCAATCCAAACTTACATGATGGAGTTGGAAAAACACCAACAATTAATTTTAGATGCTGCCGAGATTTTAATCGAAATTTATTTAGCGGAATCTACTGTATTAAGAACAGAAAAATTAGTAAAAAAAGTTGGAGAAGATAAAGCGGAAGCCCAAATAGCAATGGCAAAATTAAAATTAGCTGAGGCTGTTGACA
>Ga0256840_1003696_pt1 | contig 12100 bp, 6 predicted proteins | sample 355202metaG_FD_185969 | JGI IMG/M metagenome (GOLD analysis project Ga0256840, IMG submission 185969) | Hydrothermal vent microbial communities from Mid Atlantic Ridge, Atlantic Ocean - 355-202 | ecosystem: Environmental > Aquatic > Marine > Hydrothermal vents | place: Atlantic Ocean: Mid...
TCAAACATTAGACCTATACTTATGATAATCCTTGAAACAGAACTTTGGCCAGGCCTTCTTCTATCACTGAAGAGGAGAAATATAAAAATACTTATGATAAATGCCAGACTTTCAAATAAAAGCTATAAATCTTATTTAAAAACAGCTTTTTTATGGAGACTTCTTGCACCTGATCACATACTTGCCATTACAAAAAATGACGAGATAAGGTTCAGAACGATATTTGAAACATCAGAGATTGGATCTATGCCGAATATAAAATTTGATGCTGTATATCGTGATAATGATTATATATTAAAATATTTTTCTTTATGTAAATCAGGATGGCCGGAGCAAGAAGACCAGTTTTTGGCTGCAACAAAAATAGAAACTTGCATAAATACAAGAGTTGATGGTGAGTTTTATATAAAATCCAATGATCAGTTTCTACCTTTACAGAAGGATGTGTCTGAATTTTTGTCGGATAATTTATCAGATTATTTACCAGTCCATGGAGAACCTCTTAATACAATAATCAGCCGTAAATATCCTCTGTCAATTCTTGTCTCTGTACGCAGAGAAGAGGAGGATGATGCCGAAAAGATCATAACGGAGCTTCTCCATCGTTTTCCTTGTCAGGTTGTTGCAGTCTTTCCAAGGCATATGCATAGAATAGAATATTGGAAAACAAGGCTGACATATCTTGGATTCCAATGGCAGTGCAAATCAAAAATAAATGGCAGTATAAAAAACGGAAGTATAGTATTGTGGGATATTTTTGGAGAGACTAAAACGGTTTATCCCTTTGTTGTGACAGCCTTTATTGGAGGAAGTTTAAAACCCCTTGGAGGCCAGAACTTTATTGAATCTGTGATTTGGGGCATACCAACGGTAACAGGACCTTTTACTGATGATTTCGACTGGGTGGGCGAAGATATTTTTAAAACTGGGCTTGTAAAAAAAGTTCCCAACTGGCAGAAGGTTGCAGATTTTATGGTGCACAGCCTGGAAAATCCATGTAATAGAGGTGAACTTAGGAAAAAGGCACAGGCCTATATTCTAAATAACAGGGGCGGAACTGATATTGCCTGCAGAAAAATTAAGGCGCTCATAAAGAAATATTGAAGTCCGGATGTGTATATTATTATACCGCCTTTAATTTTTTTGTGTAACGGCTATTAGGCCGGTGTGGATTCGCCCAGAATCTGTCTACAATAGATTATTAAATAAACACATTAAATTTACGCTATTTTTCATAAAACTGCCCTCGGCAGTTATTTGGAAACCGGTTCAATCATCAGGCTTATAAATTAATGTCCAAATCATATTTTTAGATCCCGAGATTTTGGTTAAATTAGATGATACAATAACAAAACAGGAAAACAATGACAAAAAAAGCGCTCATAACAGGTATTACAGGTCAGGACGGGGCATATCTTGCAGAGTTTCTTCTTAATAAGGGATATGAAGTTCACGGTATTAAGAGAAGATCATCTCTTTTCAACACAGACAGGATTGATCATCTCTACCAGGACCCCCATGAAAAAGACAGAGATTTTATCCTTCACTACGGGGATCTCACAGACTCCACCAACCTGATAAGGATACTAAAGCAGGTTCAACCGGATGAGGTCTATAATCTTGCAGCCCAGAGCCATGTGGCCGTTTCTTTTGACTCCCCTGAATATACAGCAGATACAGATGGCCTTGGTACTCTGCGCATCCTGGAGGGTATCCGTCTCCTCGGTCTTGAGAAGAAAACCAGATTTTACCAGGCATCTACATCGGAATTATACGGCAAGGTCAGGGAAATTCCACAAACCGAGAGTACACCCTTTTACCCGAGAAGCCCCTATGCCGCAGCTAAGCTCTATGCCTTCTGGATAACCGTGAACTACAGGGAAGCCTATAATATCTACGCCTGTAATGGCATTCTGTTTAACCACGAATCCCCAATACGCGGAGAAACCTTTGTTACCCGGAAGATAACCCGCGCCCTTGCAAGGATCAGTCTTGGCCTTCAAGACTGTCTCTACCTCGGCAACCTTGATGCAAAAAGAGACTGGGGCCATGCAAAAGACTACGTAAGAATGCAGTGGCTAATGCTTCAGCAGGACAAACCTGAGGATTTTATCATTGCCACTGGAAAACAATATTCAGTAAAGGATTTTCTCAATATAGCGGCGAGAGAGCTGGACATGGACATAACCTGGAAAGGCAGTGGAATTGATGAAAAAGGATTTAATAAAAAAACCGATAAATTGATTATTGCCGTTGATCCCAAGTATTTTAGGCCAACCGAGGTTGAAGCCCTGCTTGGGGATCCCTCAAAAGCAAAACTCAAACTTGGCTGGGAGCCTGAAATAAGCTTTGGGGAACTTGTTGCAGAGATGGTCAGGCAGGATTTAAAGGAGGCTGAAAAAGATCATCTATGCCAGACACATGGGTTTAATACTTTCAGCCACAACGAGTAAACATAGAAAAGGCCGATAAATATTCATTTCTGGAGCCGGCGAGCGGAGTTGAACCGCTGGCTTGCTGATTACGAATCAGCTACTCTACCAACTGAGTTACGCCGGCTTTGTTATAATTTTGCCTATCAATTTGTAATTTTTAGCTACAATTAAACCAAATACCGTGTAAAATCAAGCAAAAATAAGAGATAACAAAAACAACAAAAAATATACAACAAGAAACGAATGATTAAAAATATTTTTAAGATTATTGAAAAAAGAAATCAACATATTGATCTTACAGGCATTAATGGTTCTGAAAAGGCATATCTCAGCGCACGATTTTTTTTAGAATTGAACCGTCCTGTTATTGCAGTTCTACCAACTCAGAAGGATGCTTTAAGATTTATGGATGACCTTGGCTTTTTTCTTCCAAAAAAAAATTCTTCTATTATTTATTTTCCGGGTTACAATATACTTCCCTTTACTCCTCTGTCCTATCACAGCAAGACAGCTGCACAGAGAATATCCGTTCTTTATAAAATGATTTATAAAAGAGATAATTATATTGTTGTGACTTATATTGATACCTTACTCCAGAAAATGATTCCAAAGCGGAAATTGTCTGATTGTTCAGAAATAGTTATCAATAACGAGGAAATTGACAGGGATAATCTCATAGCACGGCTCAATGCAGGAGGCTATTTAAAAACATCTCTTGTTGAGGAACAAGGAGATTATTCTGTTCGGGGCGGTATTCTCGACATATTTTCACCTGGTTTATCCCATCCTGTCAGGATTGAACTTTTCGGGGATTATGTTGAATCTCTTCGGTTTTTTTCCACAATAAGCCAGAGGGGTATTGCAGAAATAAAAGAAGTTGTGATTCTTCCGGCAAGTGAGGCAGTCGTGGAAAAAGCTTTTATTCCCCATATTCTGGGAAGGCTCAGACGGGCAGGGGCAATTGCGGAGATGGAGCCTGTAAAGCTTAAAGAGTGCATTGAGGAAGTAAGACAGGAAGGCAGATTTCCCGGTATTGAAAGTATGCTTTCCATTGTTTATCCTGAACTGGATTCTTTTTTTACCTATATACCTGAAAATGCACTTATACTGCTTGACAGACCTAGTGAACTCAAAACAAAGGCAAGAGAATTTGAAGAAAAAGCCAAGGCTAATTATGAAAATGCAAAAAATCAAAATAGATTATGCGTGACACCTGGTTCCATTTATTTTAACTGGAATGATGCAGAAATACTTATGAATGCAAAAAAACCAGTTTCATTTAAGCCTTTGAATATCACGGAAAAAGCAGGTGATATAAGTAAGGCAGATAACGATAATGGGAGAAAAGATAGGGAAGTTATGGAATTGAATTCTTTTTTTCAGAATAATTCTTTTCTTGCGGCAAAACTTAAGAATCAAGGACATAAGGATCATATATTAAAACCTCTTGCCGATTTTTTTTTTGAAAAAAGAGATGCAGGTATGGCAGCCATTGCAGTATGTTCCAGTGATATCCAGGCCCATCGGTTGATCTCTTTGTTGCAACCCTATGGAATTGAACCGGTATATGTTGAAGATTTTAACAAGATCAAAAAGAAAACCTCCGGGATATTTTATACAAAGGGGGAGCTTACCACTGGGTTCACCCTGCCTGAACAATTATTTGCGCTTATAACGGATCAGGAGATATTCGGATCAGGGAAACAGACAAGTAGAAGAAGAAAATCCGGGGGGAAAAGGGCAAAAACAAAATTTATCACACCTGAAGAACTTAAAAAGGGTGATATTGTTGTTCACCTTGAACATGGCCTTGGAAGATATGAGGGCCTTTCCACCATAAAGGTTATGGGGATTTCCGGGGATTTTATTCTTATTTCTTATAGAAATAACGATAAACTCTATCTGCCCGTTGACCGCATGGAGATGATAGAAAAATATATCGGGGTTGAAGGCTATGATCCGCTCCTTGATAGAATAGGTGGAAAAACATGGCTTAAGTCCAGGGCAAAAGCTAAAAAAGAAGTTGAAAAAATAGCCGGGGATCTTTTAAAACTATATGCTGAAAGACGGGTTAACAAGGGTTTTGCATTTAGTCCTTCTGATGCTTTATTCAGTGATTTTGAAGCGGGCTTCCCCTATGCGGAAACACCTGATCAGCTAAAGGCCATTGATGATGTATTAGAGGATATGGAAGCTGAAACTCCAATGGACAGACTTGTCTGCGGAGATGTGGGATACGGCAAGACCGAGGTTGCCATAAGAGCGGCATTCAAGGCTGTTAGCGATGGAAAACAAGTAGCCGTGGTCGTCCCTACCACTATTCTTGCAGAGCAACACATCCAGACCTTCAGACAGAGATTTAATTCCCATCCGGTGAGGATTGAAGTTCTTTCAAGATTCAGAACAAAAAAAGAACAGGCACGAATAGTCAAGGATCTTGCTGCCGGTACCATAGATATTATAATCGGAACACACAGACTTCTCCAGAAAGACATCGTTATTAAATCGTTGGGCCTTCTTGTTATAGATGAAGAACAGCGTTTCGGGGTGACACACAAGGAAGCTTTGAAGAAAACAAGAAGTACCGTGGATGTTCTTGCACTTACAGCAACTCCCATACCAAGAACTCTGCATATGTCACTCACCGGTATGAGGGATATCAGTGTAATATCCACGCCTCCTGAGAACCGCCAGGCCATTGTTTCATATATCTCGGAATTTGATGAATCCATTGCTGCAGAGGCCATTAGAAAGGAGATTGCAAGAAACGGCCAGATATTTTTTATTCATAATAATATAAAAACAATATTTAAGACAGCGGAAAATCTCCGGAAACTTGTGCCTGAAGTACGGCTTGGAGTTGCCCACGGCAGGCTCACAGAGGCAAATCTTGAGAAAGTGATGTTCCAGTTCATCAACAGGGATATTGATATGCTGGTGTGTACAACCATTGTTGAGTCTGGCCTTGATATTCCCTCTGCCAATACAATGATAATCAACAGGGCTGATAAATTCGGCCTTGCCCAGATTTATCAGCTTAGGGGCAGGATAGGCAGAGGTGATGACCAGGCCTATGCTTACCTTTTTGTCCCTGATGAATACAAATTAACAAGAAATGCAAAAAAACGCCTTGCAGCTTTGATGGAGCACAGGGACCTTGGGTCAGGATTTCAGATTGCCATGAAGGATCTTCAGATAAGGGGAGCAGGCTCAGCCCTTGGTATCTCCCAGTCTGGTCATATTGCGGCCGTTGGTTATGATATGTTTTTGAAACTCCTTGATGAAGCAATGGCGGACCTCAAGGGGCAGGTTGTAACCGAATCCCTGGAACCTGAGATAAATATTGCCATGTCAGCCTATATTTCAGATGAATATGTACAGTCCATTGAACAGCGTCTGACCCTTTACCGCAGGCTCTCACAGATGACGGAAATCAGAGAGATTTCAGCCATGAGAAAAGAGCTGATTGACAGGTTTGGAAAACTGCCCGAGGAGGCTGGCAATATGCTTTTAAAAATTATGCTCAGGGTGTTGTCTGTAAGGGCAGGGGTAAAAAGACTTGATCTTTCCGGCAATGTTCTGGCCATGGTTTTCTCAGAAATGCATCAGAAATATCCATTTAAGTCAGTTTCAGATGGCCTTTCCTTCGTAGACCGCTGTGAATTTACAGCGGAAAATGCTGTTAAAATATCTTTTGGAGCAAAAAGGAAAAATATTTCACTTGCAATTGCAGCAGCCAAAAAAATTTTGCAGGAGATTATCAATATTGTAAATTAAATTAAAGGCAATACATATCATGAAATATACCTTGATTATTCCAAAGCGGGAAGCCCACAACCCATATGCCCCTCATCAACTTCTTGTTTTTTTAATAGGAATTGAGGAGTAAGACACTGATATATACTTTGTGATTTAATATCGCTTATTCCATCATGTCGGAGTTATAAAATCCATTAAAAGTTCAAGGTATCAGTCTCGATGTCGTCATGCTGAATTGATCCATTATATATACACTATTGTTAGGAAGAGAAAACTATGAAAGAAATTTATCAAAATGCTAAAAAATTAATGAAGGGGTATTGCAGGGTATGCAGACAATGCAATGGAGAGGCCTGTGCAGGTGAGGTTCCCGGTATGGGAGGCCTTGGAACCGCCTCCTCATTCAAGGCCAATATAAGTGCTCTGGAAAAGATTCATTTTAATATGCGTCTTGTTCATGATGTGACTGAACCTGTTACCGGCGTTTCCATCCTTGGAAAAAAGATTTCACTTCCCGTACTTGCAGCTCCCATCGGTGGTGTCTCCTTTAATATGGGCGATTGTATGACTGAAGAAGATTATATTAAATCCATTATTAAAGGATGCCGGGAAAAGGGAATTATGGGATGCACAGGAGATGGAGTGCCGGATTTTATCCATGAAACAGGATTGAGTGTAATTAAACAGGCAAAAGGTCATGGGATTCCGTTTATCAAACCATGGGAGGATAAAGAGCTGTTTGAAAAACTTGAGAAGGTTAAGGACAGCGGGGCCGATATCATGGGAATTGATATTGATGCGGCAGGTTTAATTACGTTAAGGGAAATGGGTCGGCCAGTGAGTCCGAAAACCGTTGAAAAACTGGCCCGGATCATAAGGAGTGTACCTCTTAAATTTATTCTTAAAGGAATAATGACCGTTGAAGATGCAAATTCTGCCGTTGATGCCGGGGCAGATGCCATTGTAGTATCAAATCATGGCGGAAGAGTTCTGGACAATACACCGGGTGCGGCAACTGTACTGCCTGATATTTGTGACGCAGTTAAAGGGCAAATCACGATTCTGTCCGATGGAGGAGTGAGAACGGGTGGTGATGTGTTGAAATTGCTTGCGCTTGGAGCAGATGCCGTTATGATAGGACGTCCATTTTCCATTGCTGCCATTGGTGGTTATCAAAGAGGTGTGGGAATATACATCGATAAAATAAGAACGGAATTAGAGCAGGCAATGGTTTTAACGGGTACACCTGCCGTAGGTAATGTTTCAAGGAGCATCCTGCATGATTTTTAATTAAAAATTTTTTTCACTGCACTTTCAATCAAAGAGTTTTCCGGTACAAATGGAATTGTTATTTGATCATTGTTGTAGTTTTTCATATTATAATTTACTGCAACTTCCATAGCATTTGGATTACGGGCCCAGTTCCTGCGGGCTACTCCTCCCATAACATCCCATGAAATTGCATTCTGTATGATTTTGTTCACTCTGTCACTTCCGTCAAGAACAAGGCCGAATCCTCCATTAATGGCTTTTCCAATTCCGGTTCCTCCTCCGTTGTGAAGCGATACAAGTGACATCCCCCTTGCAGCATTTCCGGCAAAGCAATGTGTTGCCATATCTGCACACACATTACTGCCGTCCAGGATATTGGCGGTTTCCCTGAAAGGAGAATCCGTTCCTCCGGGATCATGGTGATCTCTGCCAATGAGTATTGGGCCTGTTTCGCCATTTCTCACCATACCGTTGAATTTTAAGGCAATCGCCATTCTTCCCTCTGCATCCTGATATAAAATTCTTGCTTGGCTACCAACCACAAGCTTGTTTTTTTCGGCATCTCTTATCCATATATAATTATCCCTGTCCTCTGAACGGCGGTCAGGATCAATACAAGCCATGGCGGCATGGTCAGTTTTTTTCAGATCCTCATGCTTACCGCTGAGGCATACCCAGCGGAACGGCCCATATCCATAGTCAAAAATTGGGCCCATTATATCTTCAAAATAGGAAGGAAATATAAAACCATCCTTTGCGTTGACACCGTTTTTTGCAATTTCAAGTACACCTGCATCAAAAATAGCTTTTAAAAATGAGTTGCCGTAATCAAAAAAGAAGGTGCCATGACGGGAAATTTTTTTTATCAGTTCATAATGATGGCAAAGACTTTTGTCCACCAGTTTTTTAAAGGTCGGGCGGTCATTGGCAAGTATCCTTGTCCTCTCCTCAAATGTAATGCCCCAGGGGCAGTATCCCCCGTCATACACTACATGGCATGAAGTCTGATCCGATAATAGATCCACTTTAAAATGTTTTTTAGCGATATGGTCCAAAAGATCGACAATATTACCGTGAAAGGCAATGGATGTGGGTGTTTTTTTCTTCACTGCTTTAGAAGCAAGAAAGAGAATTTCATCAAGATCGGATGAAACAAGGTCAACCCATCCTTGATCATGGCGGGTCTTAATGCGGGATGCATCCACTTCCGCAATAATTGACACAGCTCCTGCTATTTTTGCGGCTTTTGGCTGGGCACCGCTCATTCCCCCAAGACCTGAAGAAACAAACAACAGACCCGCAAGGTTACCGTGTTCCGGCACACCACACATTTTTCTGCCTGCATTTAAAAGTGTATTATAGGTGCCGTGGACAATGCCCTGGGGGCCGATATACATCCAGCCGCCTGCGGTCATCTGTCCATAAGAACTAACTCCCATCTGTGTTGCAATTTCCCAGTCATCAAGATTATCATATAGCCCTACCATAAGACCGTTTGTAATAATTACTCTCGGGTTGTCAGGAGATGATTTAAAAAGTCCGAGGGGATGGCCGGACTGCATTACCAGAGTCTGGTTTTCTGTGATATTTTCAAGATATTTTTTGATCAGGCAGTATTGCATCCAGTTCTGGCATACACTTCCGGTTTCGCCGTAGGTCACAAGTTCATAGGGATAAAGGGCGACATTAAAATCAAGATTATTATCCATCATTAATTGAAATGCTTTGCCTGCTTTGCATTTGCCCGTATATTCGTCAATTGATTTTGCCTTTATATGCCCTTTTGGCCTGAAGCGGTATCCATAGATACGTCCCCGAGCCTTTAATTCTTCGAGAAATTCCGGGATCAGCACTGCATGGTGTTGCTCAGGTATATAGCGCAGGGCATTTTTTAAAGCAGTGCGTGTCTGGTTTTCATTTAAACGAAAACCCCTGTCCGGCGCTCTGCGGATTCCCTTTTTAAAGGTTTTTATTCCAGGAAGTTTATCATCAAGTCTGATATTCATTGTCTGAGCCGCTTTAGTATTACTTATCATAATGTATAATCTCCTTTAAACAACCATATTTCTTTAAACTGTCATATCCTTTATTGAACAGTATAGGGCATATTCTCAATAATGTCCTGACATTGGTTTAAACCGTCCGCCAAGTCGATAGGTTGATCCAGGGTAAGTCATTTTACTGTGGGTCACAACCTTATGCCCGTCCCATGTCTTACGGTGCAGTACAAGGCAGGGCCCAGAACAAGAAATTTTAAGCAGCCTCATTGTCATATTATCCGGCAGGACTGCTTCCACAATATGCTCCACTTCACTTACGGGTGCTATGCTGAGCAAATAATTAGACGGAGTTATGTTGGTAAAATCCTGTTTCAGATAATCAGGCACAGAAAGAGGATTAACATAGCGATCTGATAGCATTACAGGGCTTCCGTTGCTTTTATGCACCACAATGGAATGGTAAACAGGAGCCCCTGGTGCAATTTCCATGGACAGTGCAAGTTCGGGATGGGCATTTTCTTTTTGCAGCAGATGAACATCACATGAATAGATGTTTCCGTTATTTTTAATTTCTTCATCGATACTGATTATTTCAAATAATGCTGTCATGGGCTTTGGTTTTGCAACATAGGTTCCCACACCCTGAATTCTGACAATATGACCAAGATGGGAAAGTTCACGAAGTGCCCGGTTTACGGTCATTCTCGAAACAGAAAATTCTTTTGCCAATTGGTTTTCAGACGGAACGCGGGTATCAGGTGGCCATGCGCCGGATTTGATTTTGTTTGTAATATGATCTTTTACCTGTTCATATAATGCCTTTGGTGTCTGCAATAGCATCTATTTCTCCGATTTGGCGAATATTAAAAATTTATCATTTTAATTCATATTTTAATGACCCTTTAGACCACCCACTGATTTTTCAACTGCCTCAACAATTTCACCGCTTCTGACTACTTTTACCATGGTTTCAATATCCTTATAAAGGTCTCTGTCTTTGTCAAGATAGGGTATGTGGCTCCGGATTATCTCATAGGCTGCCTGTGTGCCCGTACCACCTTTCATTGGATTGTCTTTGGTGATAAGATCATATGCCTGGGCTGCACAGATTAATTCAATTGCCGCAATATTTTCCACATTTTCAAGAATTGAGCGGGTTTGGCGGATTGCGATGGTGCCCATACTGACGTGATCTTCCTTGTTTGCCGAGGTGGGAATAGAATCCACACAGGCCGGATGGGCTAGAACTTTGTTTTCTGACACTAGAGCAGCTGCAACATATTGGGCAATCATATACCCAGAATTGAGACCTCCGTTTTTGACGAGAAAGGCCGGAAGATCACTGAGCTGGGGGTTGACAAGACGTTCAATTCGACGTTCGGACACACTGCCAAGTTCTGCAATACCCATTGAAAGATAATCAGCAGCCATGGCAACGGGCTGGCCATGGAAATTGCCTCCGAGTCGTATCTCTTCAGTATCTGCAAAAATTAATGGATTTGTTGTTGTTGAATTTATCTCAATATCAATGACCCGCATGGCATGATCCACGGCATCCTTGCTGGCTCCGTGGATCTGGGGGGAGCAGCGCAGCGTATAAGCATCCTGAATCCTGGCACATCCCCTGTGGGACTCAATAATTTCACTTTGCCGGATCAATTTCAGCATATTATCCGCTGTGGCAATTTGTCCTGGATGTGGACGAACCTCATGAATCCTTGGGTCAAATTCAGTATTGCTTCCCATGAGTACTTCAAGGCTCATGGCGCATGCAATGTCAATAGTTTTGGAAAGCTGTATTGCATCATTTACCACAAGAAGTCCAATTGCTGTCATTACTTGGGTACCGTTGATCAGGGCAAGGCCCTCTCCTCCTTCCAATTTCAGAGGTTCAAGGCCAATTTGCTTTAAAGCTTCATTACCGGGCATACGTTTCCCTTTATATACAGCCTCTCCTTTTCCAATGAGTACCAGTCCGAGGTGGGCTGTGGGGGCAAGATCTCCGCTGGCACCAACTGAACCTTTTTCAGGAATGATAGGGCTGACTCCTTTGTTTAGAAGGGCAAGCATCATGAGGATTGTTTTGATGCGGCATCCGGAATATCCGAGAAAGAGATCGTGAATCCTCAATGCCATCACCGCCCGCACAACTTCCTCTGGAAGGGGATCTCCAACACCGGCTGCATGACTCATTAGAATGTTTTCCTGGAGTTGTCGGGTCTCATGTCGGGGTATAGTAACATTGCACAGAGCACCAAAGCCTGTGGTGATGCCGTAGATAACCTTTTTTTCGGCTATCCACCTGTGGATCAAGGCACTTGTTTTTTGAACCCGTGCTTCACCTTCCAAAGAAAAATCTGCCTCTGCGTTGTAACGGGCTACTGCCACAAGTTCTTCCCTTGTAATTGTTTTTTTATCAAGAAAAATTTTTGCCATTATCTATTCTCCTGTCAAAATGGTATTTTTTTACAAAGATCTCATCATGGAGAAAAGTCTTGTCAAGACCTTCGCACAATGCTCTTTTTGGCCCGTTTTTTACGTTAGACTCAAATTATATCTTTAAAAAAAATCAATATTGTCCTGCATTTCAAACACCTTTCTTGAATTCAAACAAGATTTAACATTCCCGAGAAA
>Ga0256840_1003697_pt1 | contig 12099 bp, 14 predicted proteins | sample 355202metaG_FD_185969 | JGI IMG/M metagenome (GOLD analysis project Ga0256840, IMG submission 185969) | Hydrothermal vent microbial communities from Mid Atlantic Ridge, Atlantic Ocean - 355-202 | ecosystem: Environmental > Aquatic > Marine > Hydrothermal vents | place: Atlantic Ocean: Mid...
TCTTGAAAGTGGTATAGTGCCAAAACATTAACATGAAAGACAGTAATCATATGGAACAAATGAAACAAGAGTTAGAAAATCGTATTGCTATTTATGCACTTATCTCAAGGCTTATGCTTGTAGAGGCTGATGAAACATTTTTGAAACAAATTGAGGGTGATGCTGACCTTCTTGCACTTTTTCCAAACTATAAAAAGTGGGATAAGCGTAAAGAGCTTTCTATGACTGAGCTTATCACTGAACATTATAATGTTGACTTTACAAACTTGTTTTTAATGCATCTAGTTCCTTATGAAAGTTTTTATAGACGTGATGACCAGATGATAGAAAGTGGGGGAGACAACCCTGTACTTGAACTCTACAATGAACTCGATTTCCGAGTAGAGTTAGATAAAGCGAGAGTCATCAGTGCAGACCACATCGGTGTGGAGTTAGAGTTTATGTATATGCTTTGTATGGCACTTCAAAAAGCCTTAGAGGCAGGAGATATGGAAGGCATATGTGAGTTACTTCAAGTACAACGTGCATTTTTAAAAGACCATTTACTTGAGTGGGCACCACTTTTTCTTATCAATGCTAAGCGTGAGTCACGTACACCGCTCTACCATGATGGAGCAGAGCTTACTTTAGAGTTTTTACTTTCAGATTTTGAGTATGTGACTACACAACTTGAAACACATTGTCAAGATGCTGCTATGCAGAGCAGTGAGGATGTGGTAAACTAATGTCATTACATTTAGAAATAGCCTCTTGTGTCAGAGCCACGAGTAAATTTTCAAACTGTACAAAATGTATAGATGCCTGCCCCGAGTCCATACAACTTGTAGACAATTTACCAAGTTTTTCTAACAACACAGGTGTAGAAGCAGCTTCTTGTGTAGGCGTATGTCCCACAGAAGCATTTTCACTCTCTGACTTCTCTACAACAGAGTTTTTCTTCTCTTTTTTAGAGTCTAAAATTAGACTCATAAGTCCTAAGTTTAATGTACCTTGTCTCTCGGTTTTGTCTGTAGAGCATCTTATCTCGCTTGCATTAGCAAGCGAAGAAGAAATCACCTTAGATTTGAGTTCTTATGATGCTGACTCTATACTGTTTGAACAAATAGAAGTACGCATAGAAGAAGCAAACTTTGTCTTGTCTTCTTTTTCTAAAAAAACTTTGCTTTCTAATGTTGATGCACCTATCATTGCAGAGGAAAAACCTGCTGATGTAGAGAATGAAAAGGAAGATGTAAGTGATAGACGTTCATTTTTAGGAAATGCCTCACTCAAAGGTGTGGTGAAACATAAAATGACCTTTGATGAAGCAGTTGAAGCAGATGAACTGAAAACATTTCAACTAGATGCAGCTATCATCGCAAAAATTAGGGCTAAAAATTTACCAGACAAAAGAAAGATACTTTTTACGACACTAAAGCATGCAGGTGTGCCCGATAGTTTTGAGGTCTTAGCAGAAGAAGATGTAAGTTTTACTTCACAAAAGTTTGTAGATGATACTTGTACAAACTGTCAGATATGTTACCGTATCTGTCCAACAGGAGCATTGAGTTCAGATGGTAAGTTTTCACTCATAAATTTTGACTCTATGTTGTGTGTCAAATGTAGACTGTGCCATGATGTATGTGAACCCAACGCTATACAGTTACAAGCAGGATTTGAAATAAAAGAATTTTTTGAACCAACGCAAAGAACACTAGCAACATTTGACATAAAAAGATGTAACGAGTGTGGTAACAACTTTACTTACACAGGAGGGGAGCAGGCTTGTCCTCGCTGTATGATAGAAGAGGAAGAAGCAATGTTCTTACACTCAAATGCTTTAACGATGAAAGCATTATTAGAAGATGATAATAAGGGTGAAAAGTAGATGCAACCGCATGAAATAAAACCAGACACAGGGTTATGTACTATATTAGGTTACAATGCACAAACAGGGTACATGAGACGTTTTTTCAATAGGATTATGAAATTAAATAAGCTGAATGCAACTGCCATTGCATTAAACATCAAAGATGAACATTTTGCTGTCACGATGTCTAGTGTAGGACAGTCAAAAGTAAAACAGATGATGATAGAAAAAGAGTTTGGCTCTAAGGCTATAGCGTATTGTGAAACTTTAAATGACTGTGCAAAGAGGGAAAACCGTGTAGACTTTATAGAAGTGGACAATGGTAAAGTACATGGCTTTTGTTTGGACGATGATGCCCAAGCATTGTTTGAAAACAAAGCATTTTTAGATGACCAAATTTTGGCAGTAACAAAAATAATGCTCATAGCCCATAGATGGTTTGATGCAAAAGTAGATGTAGATGATATACCGCTACTGCTTAATGAACGCAAATAAGCAAAGCTCATTTTACTACGTTAACACTATGTTCTCTTCAGCAGAGAGCTCACGCGACTAGTCGCTTTTATTAAGGAGAAAAAAATGGATAATATAAAAAATTTAAGAGAAGAGTTTGAGAATATTTCTCAGCAAAACTTTAACGGTACCCCGGCTTTTGGACCAGATGGTCAATGTGCTGCAGATGATGAGGTAGATTTAAAAGATTATCCTTCGTACACAGAGGCACTGTATGCAAAACTTATAGCCCCTCATGTTTCTGGCATCTATATTTCTCGTTGGGACATAAAAGACATTGCCCTTGTTGCAGGTGATTCTATGGCTATTCACCCACGTAAACGTATGTTTGAACTCCTTATGAAATATGCTACGTCAAAAGAAAATATGCAATCAGTACTTGATGCACTTGAAGCCCATATGGAAGACAAAATTGGCATTTATAATGAGTTTATAACGAACTATCCAAACTCAGCTGAAGTGTTTCAACCCAAGATTGACAAAGCTAGAAAAACCATGAGACTTTTCCCTCACATCATCGAAGAGTATTTTGAATAAAATAGTCAATTTACATGCATTCTTAGCTTTTTCTTAGACTCTTGAACTATAATAAGAGTACAATGAATTTTAAATCCTATTTAAACCTCTATGAGGTTCTTCAACATGACAGCAGTACAAAAGAAAGTAGACGTGCCTTTGGTTTGTCTGCAGTACTGTTACAGAACAAACCATATGAGCAACTAGAGGCATGGACAGATGCACATCATCCCACACTTAAAAAACCTTCACTCTATGACAACTTTTCGAACTACTTGTATGGAGTGACTTTTACTTTAGTGGTATTTTCTTTTATCTTGGGTTTACTTTCTGCAGTGGCTTTGTTGCATTATAATGGACAAGCCCCTGTGAATGTGGTGTATTTTATGGCGATGGTCATCGTATTTCCACTTTTAACCATGACGCTTACACTGCTGTCTATGCTCAAAGCAAATCAGTCTCAGTCTGTGCTAGTACACCTTTCTCCTGCTTTTTGGATGGAGAAAATAGTAAGCCTTTTGCCTAAAAAATGGCAGAGTAACTTAGCAGAGATACACATCAACCCACTCTTGGCCAATTGGATAGTCATCAAACGTTCTCAGCTTATTGCCGTATCTTTTTCCTTAGGTTTGTTGCTCGCTCTACTTGCTGTGGTAGCTACACAAGACATTGCTTTTGCATGGAGCACAACGCTTGATGTAAATGCGGAGACATTTCATGCTTTTTTACAAACTTTGAGTGTACCTTGGAGTACATGGGTGCCTTCAGCTGTACCTAGCCTAGAACTTGTCACCCAAAGCCAATACTTTAGACTTGGCGAAAAACTCAGTGATGAGTTGATTAGCCATGCTTCTGTGTTGGGGCAGTGGTGGAAGTTTTTAGCGATGGCTACTTTTTTTTATGCCATTATTTTACGTTTTTTATTTTATCTACTCGCAACATTTGGATTAAAGGTGGCTGTAAAAAAATCTATCATGCGTTTAGAAGGTGTGAGTACGTTACTACAGGATATGAATGAACCCATCATCTCTACAAAAATCATGGCAAATACTAAGTCATCCTTGAGCGATAATGATGTGTCAGTACAAACCATAGAAAAACTTGATACCTCTTATGACGTGGTACAAGGATGGGCTATGTCTGAAGAAAAACTTGTGGTGCTAAATGACAGCATGTCTGTCATAAGCCCCTTGGTATTTGATGTGGGTGGTACAAATACACTTGAAGAAGATATGGAAATCATACATAAAAGTCATGGTGAAGTGTTACTGTATGTCAAGGCATGGGAGCCACCTACGATGGATTTTATGGACTACCTAGAGGCGTTACTTTTACAAGTAGATAAAGTCATCGTTTGTCCCATAGGTACACAGGACAAAGCCTATAAAGCTTTAGACAAACATGTGGATATTTGGCTTCGTAAACTCTCACTGTTAAACCATGAGAATCTACAGGTCAAAAATGGCTAAAATGAAAAGGGCTAAAATGATAGGAAAACATCCAAGGTTTGCAGTCGTAGGACACCCAAATAAAGGGAAAAGTTCCATCGTTTCAGCTTTGGCACTTGATGACACCGTAAAGATATCTGACGTGCCAGGCACCACAAGCAAACAACATTCATTTCCTCTAAGTGTAGATGGTAAAGTACTGTATGAACTCCTAGATACCCCTGGCTTTCAACGAGCAAGACAAGTACTTGCATGGCTACAAAAACATGATGTTCCTGCAGACAAAAAGCATGAAGTAGTTACTGCATTTATACACACCCACCAAAAAGATGCCAAGTTTAACGATGAGATAGAACTACTCACTCCCATCATGGAGGGAGCAGGTATCATCTATGTGGTGGATGGTTCAAAACCGTATGGTGAAGAGTATGAAGCTGAGATGGAGATACTCCGTTGGACAGGACAGCCCTCTATGGCACTCATAAACCACATAGATGAGGCTGACTATACTGGAGAGTGGAAGAGGGCGTTAGGACAGTATTTTAAGATGGTACGTACCTTTAACCCTATGCAAGCCAGTAAGGCTCAGCACATTAGTATACTCGAAAGTATGGCTCAACTAAAAGAGGAGTGGATAGCACCCATCAAGCACTCCATGAAGCTTTTTGAACAGTACCAAGAACAGATGCTAAAACAAAGTGCCAAGACCATCTCAAAACTTATAGCTAATGCTCTAGGTTATGTAGAAAAGTTTCCTTTAAAAACTGAAGATGCAAGTGATACCTTAAAGTCAGAACTTGAGGTGGCATACAAAGAGAGTCTACGTCAAATGGAGCTTGGTTCTCAAAAGCAGATTGAGAGCATCTGGCATCATGAACATCTGCAAAAAGAACAAGTACTTTTAACCTTTGAAAACCTAGACCTTTTTTCTGAAGAGGCAGCTTCCGTTTTTGGGCTTACTCGAAAAGAGCTCATCATTACGGGAGCAACATCTGGAGCCATAGCAGGAGCAGGGGTTGACTTACTCTTTTTGGGACACACACTGTTACTCGGTGGTGCCATAGGTGCAGTTGCAGGTGGAGTAGGAGCATACTTCGGTTTTGATGAACTCTCAGAAGTTAAAATACTAGGACAAAAACTAGGCAAACGTACCCTAGAGATGGGTCCCATGAAAAACAGAAACTTTCCTTACATCTTACTAGGTCGAGCCATTTTCCACAGCTACCACATAGCGACACGCTCTCATGCCCTACGTGATGTAGAAGAACTCACCATGGACAGTACATTTAAAGACAAATGGCTAGACGAAGAACTACGCAAATCTTTGGAAAAGTATCATAAGAAGTTTAGGTCAGGGGATGAAGTGAGTCTGGAGAGTTTGGAGGCGTATGAAAAGTTGTTATATGAGGTTTTAGAGAAGTTGGTATATAAAATGGCATAGGATAATGTTGAGTAAATATATGAGTGAGAATTTATAAAATAGGAGATAAAAATGAAATATATAATGGTTCTTTTAGTGCCTTTTATGGTGTTTGCAACAGAACAAAGAATACTACTGAGTGGGTTTACTATACATGAACATAGCTATGATCGATTTGATGAAAAATATAATGCCTTTAACTATGGTGTGGGATATGAGTATACGTTCTTTGAAAACTATAGTGATATATATTTTGCCACGAATGTCTTGATTCTAAATGATTCTTTTGAAAATGTACAAGGAAGTATAGGTTTAGGTCATTATTATCGTTTTGATACTGGGGTAATAGACACGGCTCTAGGTCTGACAGGGTTTTTTGGTATAAAGAAAATATATACAGACGATGATAAAAGTAGAGAGGGTGGAAAGTATGGTTTAACAGGAGGGTTTGGTCCAGCTGTTAATTTTTACTATGAAGATATGAGTGTAAATTTTGTCTATGTCCCAGGATTTAAATATAAGGAAATAGACACCACAGGTTTTCTGTATCTCTATTTTGGATATAAGTTTTAAGTTAGTTTTATTTTTTTAATGTTGATTTTTCATTTCTTTCATTCCAAGTTTGTCCTATGATTTTACGCATAAGACCATCTACAGTACGAAGCACAAAAAGGTTATAGAGTAATTTGAGTACTGGCTTTGGCTTTCTAGGAAAGGCTCTTAACGCCATAGAAAAACTAATGTCATCATACATCACATAGTGCCAATATCCTGATGGGATATAAATAACATCACCATGCCTTAGTTCAGTTATATACCCCTGTAGATTTTTCAAAGCAGGGTATTTTTCGTAGTCAGGGTTTTCATAGTCTATGCTATTTAGACTGCTAAAAGAAAAGGGTACTCTATAGATATTTTTTGTTTGCTCTGGAGGAAACAACATAATCCTTTTTTTTCCACCAAAATGACAGAGTAAAATATCTGCCATGTCAATATCAAAATGCATCTGTACTCTTGCATCTTTTCCCCCTAAAAACAAAACAGGAAGTTTTTTAAATAATTTGAGACCAATATCGGGGTAAGTGAAATCTTTTATCAATTCTGGAGCTTCCGCTAAAATATTATAAAAGAACATGCGAAGGTTACTTTCACCTTTTTTTAATAAGTCTATATAAGACTTCAATGGCATATGGACTGCCGCTGCGTGTTGATGTTTTCTATCTGTGGAAGGTTTACTGTCATAGAGTGGCACGATGTTATCGCCCGCTACATTCTGAATATATTCAATATCCCATTTTTCTCGTGCAGGCCATTTCTTTGTGAGTTCAGAGATTACCACGGGTGTATTTTTGTTTTTGTATGTGTTGATAAAATTCTCTTTAGAAATAGTATTTATTTTTTCTATAGGTTGTAATTTAAGCACGATGGAACTTTACTAATACACTATTCATGTTGAATTTCTTTTATATTTATTTTCGTAATATGTATAATAATTTTAACAAGCCTATGCTGAAGTAAACCTTACCATTTCAGACAATAATTACATCAAAATATAAGTGATAATAAGGTAAAATTGATGATATATACATGAATAGGACAGTTTTATGCTAACAAGTGAAGAGTTTAAAAAGGTATTAATTAAATATTTAAACCTTGAAGATATGACCCCAGATGAAATTGATGATAATGATGCATTATTTGGTGATGATGGACTAGGGTTAGATTCAGTTGATTCCATAGAATTGGTTTTGGCGATAGAAAAAGAGTATGGTGTTAAAATTACGGACTCTAAACAGTATCAAACTATTTTTGCTTCTATTCAAAGTCTTTTAGACTATATCAATGCAAATAAAAAATAGGGTATATATTACTACTAGCTCTTCTGTTTCTTGTGCAGGTAAAAATAATCAAATTTTATTTAAAAATATTCTTTCAGGTTGTACTGGTATAAAGCAAGATAAAGAGTATTTTCTTAATGCTAGCCCTGCTCTGGGGAAATTAGATGTGGAAGATACTTTTTTTAATGTGCTTCTCTCTGAATGCCAAAATATTTTAGATAAGAGTCAATTAGACAACTATGAAGAGACACTTCTTGTCATAGGTTCTTCTGTAGGAGGTATGCAAAGTACAGAAGACATCTATATGCAGACAAGGAACTATGCCGATATTGACCCTAATATGCACCATATTCAGGTTATTTCAAAGTATTTAAATAATACATTTAAGTTTTATGATGATGTTTCTTTCTCTACGGCTTGTACTTCTAGTGCAAATGCCATAGGGTATGCGTATGAAGTACTTTCTAAAGGTTTATATAAAAATGTACTGGTGGTAGGTGCAGATAGTCTTTCTCAAACCACAGTAGGTGGCTTTTTGGCACTTGGCGTACTGTCTTCTGCTCCTTGTAAACCATTTGATGAAAACAGAGATGGTATGAACGTGAGTGAAGCCATTGCTTGTTTGTTGCTTGAAACAGAAAAAAAGGATGGGAGTATTGAGGTATGTGGCGTTGGATATAGTTCGGATGCATACCATATGACACATCCTAAACCCAAAGGAGAAGGTGCTTTTTTGGCGATGAAAAAGGCACTTGAGGTAGCAAAACTAAAGAGTAATGATATTGACTATATCAATGCACATGGTACAGGTACTGAGGCAAATGATAGTGCAGAAGCAGCAGCTATTGTTTCTTTGTTCCCACATAAACCATTTGTTAGTTCTACTAAATCCATCACTGGACATACTTTAGGTGCTGCAGGAGCTTTAGAGGCAATCATCTCTTCTTTAGTGATAGAACAACAAGTACTGCCTTCCAATCCATTTTTAGAAAACCCTTCAAACCCAGACATACATTTACTTGATAAAGTTTGTAAGACAGAGATTCAATACGTGATGAGTAACTCATTTGCTTTTGGTGGCAATAACTGTAGTCTTATATTTGGAAGGCTCACATGAAGTCTATAAGATTAGAAATCATACAGAGTGCTTATGCTTTTGGTCAGAAAGAGATAGAAGAATTGCATACAAAAACTTTAGTGCCTAAAATGATGACAAGACGGCGGCTTACACGTGCTGCAAAAATTGCTATTTATCTGTCAAATGAAGTTTCTTTCACTGGCGGACGCATCGTTTACGGGAGTAGTTTTGGTGAGCTTGAAGCGACTGCAAATATCTTAAACTCTATTACAAATAAAGAAGCCATAAGCCCTACCTATTTCCAGAATTCTGTTTACAACACAGCCATATCATATCTGTCTATATTACAAGAAAATGAAGAAGAGCTTCTTACTATTTCAAGTGGAGACAAGACGTCCGACAATGTTTTAAAAGTAGGTGCAGTTAAGTCATTGGATGGTGATACGCTTTTGCTACTCGTTACAGAAACATTAAATATAGAAGACATAGAAAAAGTTAACACCTGCGAAGTATATCTGGAATGTGCTGTGGCATTAAAAGTAAGACAGACAGATAAAGAACCTACTATACAACTTTCTAAGAGTGTAGGAGATTCTAAAGTAGCACCCTCCATGCGTACTATGTTAAATATCGCAAAACAATGTAAAGTTGATAAAGTAAATGTGATAGAGATTTCATTATGACCTTACCTCATGGGGAGCTTCTGGTTTTTGCTAAAAAAGTTCTTATATCTAGAGAGGATTATGTTGTAGTAGAATGTGTTTTTCCTTCTGTCCCAACATTAGCAATGTTCCTAGAAGCAGCAGCACAATGTACTGCTGGGTTCAACAGTAAACAAGATGTAAAAATGGGTTTTTTAACGATGGGGAAAGATATACAACGATTAGCTAGTATAGTCAAAAGAGACTACCAATTTAAAGTTTTTAAAAGTGTAAATATCGCGGCATATTATCAATTTTATTTTGAAGCATCATGTAAAGAAACTGGGCTTAAAGTGGTGAGCGGTTCTTTTACATTACAAATAGAAGTATAAGGTTTAAATAATGAAAATATATGATGTAGTCATTATCGGAGGGGGACCTGCAGGGTCTATCGCAGCGATACAGTTACGAAATGTAGGGTATAGTGTAAAAGTGATTGAGAAAATGAAGTTTCCACGTTTTGTCATAGGTGAATCTTTACTACCTAGATGCAATGAATTACTTGAAGAAGCAAGTGTTTTAGACGCAGTGATCGCTGAAGGTTTTCAACTTAAAGGTGGGGTGACCTTTGAAAATGAGCAAAATGATTATAAGGTGATACATTTTAACGAAAATTTAGGACAAAAACATGACAGTTCCTTTCAGGTACGTCGTGAAGTTTTTGATAAATTACTGTTGGACCATGCAGAAAAAGTAGGTGCAGATATAAGTATGGAAACTGAGGTCATTGCCTATGATGAAAATGACAATATTGTCACCGTAGTAGATGCAGAAGGTCAAGAAGAGAAGTATCAAGCAAAAAAAGTTATTGATGCATCTGGATATGGACGTGTATTACCAAGACTGTTAAATCTTGAGTCTCACTCTTCTTTGGCTGCTAGACGAGCAGTTTTTTGTAGAGTTGCAAATGACAAGCGTGCTACAGATGGTACAGATGGGTATATTTCTGTGTATATAGTTGGAAATAACGATGCTTGGATATGGAACATACCGTTAAGTCCTACTGAAACATCAGTCGGGATTGTTTGTTCCGATGCATATTTTCAGGCATTTGATGGTAATAAAGATGCGTTTTGGAATCATATAATTGAAAATAATACTCATGCTAAAACACGCTATATAAATGCCACAAAGATAAATGAAGTAGGAACGGTAGGTGGCTATTCGTCTGATGTGAAAACGATGTTTGGCAAAAACTTTGTACTGGTGGGAAATGCAACAGAGTTTCTTGACCCTATTTTCTCTTCAGGAGTCACGCTGGCACTGGAGTCAGGTTTTAGAGCTGCAAATTTGATTGTTGATGAATTTAAAGGGAAAGAAGTTGACTGGCAATCTGACTACGAAGCATATATGATGGTGGGGATTGATGTTTTTCGAGAATATGTTAATGCTTGGTATGATGGACGGTTACAAACGATACTTTTTTCAGACAAACTTACAGCAGAAAAAATAGAACGTAAAGTAGTCTCGGTGTTAAGTGGATATGTATGGGATGAGACAAATATGTTTGTTCACTCACCTAAAAGAGCGATTGAAAGTATCTATCAGGTCTTAAAGTAAAAGAGACTATTTACAAATGATGATACTTTGACAAATCCCTATGTTGTCTATCTCCTCTACAACGTTAAGTCCTGCTTGATGAATATACGTTAGCATATCTTTGGCATTGAACATTTTACTGTAACCATTTGCCATGGTAGTAAAATAAGGTGATGTATTGATAATACAATATGCAGACGTTTCAAACCGTTGTTTATCCCATAGAGGCTCCATGATATAAATGAGCGTATTGTCTGTCATGCTGTCTTTTACGCGTTTGAGTAAGGAAATAATATCATCTTCTTTAAAACAGTCAAGAAATTGACTCATCCATATGATGTCATATCCTGTTGGAATCGTTTTTGAGGTATCTAGTATATCTTGAGGTATAAAAGAGATTCTTTCTTCTAAATGAGCATTTTCAACATTGGTTTTAGCAAGTAAAATTTGTTCAGGTAAATCACATATAGTGACTGAAATGTCAAGGTCTTTTTGTGCCAACAACATAGAAAACTTGCCTGTGTTCCCTCCTATATCTAAGAGCGTTTTAGGTTTGTTTTTTAGCAGTATTTGTATGGCATCTTCAAAGGAACTATCTGAGTAATAGTGATCAAAAGTAAACCAACTTTTTTGGGCTTTTTCTGGTAAAGATGAAAGAGCAGGATAGATAGTGTCCCAGTTTCCAAATACCTTTAGTCCTAATGGCTTTTCTTCGCGAATGGACTCTTCTAGATAGTAGAGACCTTGATAGTTCACATAATGATTATAGTTCATATTAATATTGGTCATTTCATCTTTTAGTAAAAAGTAACCTGTTTTGGTAATGTAAAATTTCTCGTCCATGAGCTTGACAATGTCTGCACTTAAAGAAGATTCAAGTAATGTTTGAACCCCATAGGTAGAGAGATTGACTTCCTGACTAATCTCATCTATGCTAAGACCTGTTTTATCATGACTATATAAAACTTGCAAGATACCCAAATCTCTCATTGATTTTGCTACCTGAAAGATAATAGGTGCAAATGCAATTTTTTGTGCAGCATATTGTGCTTCCAATGCGTTTTTTGTATCATTTTCTGTAAAAAAGTTTTGCATATTTGTTCTCATTGTTTCATGGAGTATGTATAAAGTATAAGATTGTATAGTAGTTTTATTTAGTTTTGGATAAAATTATACTACTTATATAGGGTAAGGAAA
>Ga0256840_1003698_pt1 | contig 12094 bp, 12 predicted proteins | sample 355202metaG_FD_185969 | JGI IMG/M metagenome (GOLD analysis project Ga0256840, IMG submission 185969) | Hydrothermal vent microbial communities from Mid Atlantic Ridge, Atlantic Ocean - 355-202 | ecosystem: Environmental > Aquatic > Marine > Hydrothermal vents | place: Atlantic Ocean: Mid...
CATTGGAATAAATAAGAGTTTAGACGATATTGTTAAACCACCAAATGGTTTAAAACATAGGTATTTATCCAATATAAGTGATGAGAAACTTATAACTACCATATATCATGGTATAGAAGAAATATTCAATGGTGGAAGTTCTTATTTCTGTGATTTTAGAGAGAATGGACTGGAAGGAATAAAGATTTTAAATAAAAGTTATGAGAAATACAGACACAACAAGGGAGTCTATCCAATACCAATAGTTTTAGGAAGACCTACTTTAAAAGAACACAATATTAAAGTTGAGATTAAAAATATATTAAACTATTCTCATGGAATAAATTTAAGTGGATGTAATGAATACGATAATGATATTTTAAAATATGTTGGAAAAATGACAAAAAAGTATAATAAATTATTCTCAATACATGCTAATGAACATAAGGGGTCAGTTAAATACTCTCTAAATAAGTATGGCATGACTGAAATTGAACGGATAAGCAATTTAAAACTAAATCCTTCCTTTATAATACATGCCACACACACATCTGAGAATGACTTAGATATTATTGAAGAGCAAAATATTCCTGTTGTGGTATGTCCAAGGGCAAACGCCTCATTTAATGTAGGATTACCAAATATTAATGAGTTATTTAATAGAACATTAATAGGTATAGGTACAGATAATATTATGGCAAATTCTCCATCCATATTTAGAGAAATGGATTTTATATACAAAATATACCACATAGAGCCCACTGAAATATTAAGATTTGCCACAGAGAATGGAGCAAAAATATTGGGTATTCCAAAGTTAGGTTTAATTAAGGAGGGATATATCGGAAAATCACTAACATTTGTAAGTTGTAATCCTCTACGATATTCAAAGAATAGTATTGCCTCAATAATAACAAGATGTGAATATGGTGATAGTTTTATATTGAATTTACAGTAAAAATTATATACTATTCTTTATGTTATGATTTTAAAAAACTATGAGGATGATATTTAGTGGATATATTTGAACTATTAAAAATGATGAAATGGGAAAATTTTGACAGGAGGTATATAATCAGAGGTCTCATAGATGGGTCCCTATCTTCCTTAGGGGTTGTTATTGGAGCAAGTGGCGGGGATGTATCTACAATAATTACAGCAGGTATTGGCGGCGGTATTGCAAATGGAATATCAAATATTTTAGGAGCATTAACAGCAGAGAGGGCAATGGTAGAGAGTGAAAGGTCTTCACAGGAGAAAGTATTACTTATAAAAACAGGACATTTAAAAAAAACAGATAGTTATAGAGAGGCGGTTAATAAAACAACAATTTGCGGTATTGGTGATGGAATATCCACAGCATTTGGTTCAATAATACCAGTTATCCCATTCTTTATATTTGATAAATCAACAGCCATAATAATTGCCACATTAATAACATTGATAATACTGTTTCTACTTGGAGTATTTATTGGTAAAATATCAAGGGACAATATTATGATTTCTGGTTTAAAGATGGTAATTGGTGGTGTTGTTGTTGCCATCATCTGTACAATTATTGAAAATTTATTGTAGAATTTTTACTTTTATTAAATAAATAGAAAATCTAATAAAAATATAATAAATTATAAAAATAATAGAAATAATAAAAAATAAAATAATAAAATTAATTTAAATTTATTAATTAAATTATATGCCGTCTAAATTATAATAAGGAGGATGGAAATGATAAAAATAAATATTTTAAAGTGTGGATATTGTGGTGCCTGCGTAGGTGTGTGTAAGACAATGGCATTAGAGTTAATAGAAAACACCATATTTATAAAAAAAGATTTATGCACAAACTGTAAAAATTGTATTATTATATGTCCTTTAAATGCAATAGAGGAGGAATAACAATGGAAAAGTTATTAAAGGATAGTTATGATGTTGTTGTTGTTGGTGCAGGTCCTGCTGGCTCTATGTCCTCATATTATTCATCTTTAAATGGGGCAAAGACACTTTTAGTAGAGAAGTCGCAAGAAATAGGAGAACCGGTAAGATGTGCAGAGGCGATACCTAAGATAGAGGAGTTTGGTATAAACCCCGAGCCATCATTTGTTATGAACAATATTAAAGGCGGATATTTAATAGCACCAAATGGTAAAAGAATAAGTGTAAGGGGCGGAAAAACAGAAGGTTATGTGGTAGAAAGAAAAATATTTGATAAGTATTTAGCAATTAGAAGTGCAAGAGTCGGGACTAAAATATCCGTTAAAAGTTCTGTGGTGGGTCTTGACTATAGGGGAGATGGCTATGATGTAGTTATAAGCCATCTTGGACAAGAATATGTCGTTCATTCTAAGATAGTTATATGTGCTGATGGAGTGGAGAGTTCTGTTGCAGAAATGGCTAATTTAAAATGTAAAAAAAGTCCTTTGGAAGTATGTTCCTGTGCTGAGTATGAAATGGTAAATGTGAAACTTTTAGATAATGAGATGATGGAGTTTTATTTTGGCGATTTAGCACCAAAAGGTTATGCTTGGATATTTCCAAAAGGAAACACTGCCAATGTTGGTTTAGGAGTAATTGATAAGAAGAAAAAGGCAATTGACTATTTAAACGAATTTATTGAAAATCCAATATTGGAAGGTAGGTTAAAGGATGCCACACCAGTGGAGTTTAAGTGTGGTGGAGCACCAGTAGGCGGACCAATAGAGAAAACAGTAGGAGATAGTATAATGGTTGTTGGAGACGCCGCTGGACAGATTAGCCCATTATCTGGTGGTGGAATATATCTTGCAATGAGTTGCGGAACAATGGCAGGAAAGGTTGCTGCTGAAAGTATAAAAAATGGAGATTATTCAGAAGATTATTTAATGAAATATGAGAAAATGTGGAAGGAAAAATACTATGATTTACTTATGAATGAGTTAAAGTATAAAAATGTCCTTCAAAAATTAAATGAAGAAGAACTTAATATAATTGCCGAATGTATTGGAGAAGAAACCTTTGAAGAAATGGACATATTTACAATAACAAGAATAATTAAGGATGTTTTAAAGAAAAAACCAATTATGATAAAGTATTTTAAGGATTTAATTTAATTATATTGCTATTTTCTATTTTTTAATAATATTAATAAAAAGTAATTTTAAAAAGAAAAAAGGATTATTTTTATTTTATTTATTTTATTATAGTTTTTAATAAAGTTTATTAAAATTAAAAATTATTAATAATAATTAGAATAATTTTATTTTAGAAATAATTTTAAAGAAATAATTTTAAGGGGCTTACATATATAAATATAAAAATTAAAAATAAAAGATAATCAAAATAATAAAAATAATAAAAATAGTTTGGTGGTATTCAATGGCTAAAATATTTATGGATTGTAAATGTGATGATAGTAGGAGAATATACGACAAGGTTATCCAAACAAATTTACAGGATTTAGTAATAGGTAAATCCTTAGTTGCTGTAAAGATGGTTTGTAGAGAAAAAGACCCTTACTTTATAATCGGTGCCTTGCCTAAATCAACTTCAAAGAAAATAAAAGTTAGAGATATTATTAAAATTGAAGAGACAGAGGAGAAGGATGGTAAAACAATATATCATTTAAAAATAGAAGACGAGACCTACGCTCCCCAATTCCTTGAATTGATAAATATCATTGACCAACCATCCAGATTTGAGATAATCACAGATACACCAATTGATTTGGATATGGTTGTATATGATGCAAAGGATGATTTCAAGTTAAAGGTCTTGGACTTTATGAATCGTGTCTTTCCAGAAGGTATGAGAATTAGAAAAACATTCTATGGAAAAAGCATTGTTATGATTGCCTCTGAAAGACCATTTAAAGATGAATGGATTGAACATGCATTACAGGTAAAAAAAGAACTGGAAGAAGAAAAAATATCTACATTATAACCAAATTACTTTTTTAATCCTTTTAATTTTTCTTTACCTGCTTCTTTAATATATTCTCTCATTTCTTTAACAACTGTATAGTCGTCCTCCACGATGGTGCCTGTTACAACAGCATCAGATCCACTTATAACCTTCTCATAGGCGACCTCTGGTTTTCTTATGCCACCACCAACAATAATGTTAATATCACTTAGTTTCTTAGATAATTTAATCATTTCATTATTTACAGGATACTCAGCACCACTACCTCCTTCAAGGTATGCCCATCTCATTCCAAAATATTTTGCAGATAGGCAATACATTCCACAAATTTCGGGCTTTTTCTGTGGTATTTCATTAACTTCCCCTACAAACCCAACGGCTGTTTTTTTAATTGGTTCAATACCAATATAAGCCATTGGTATTGGTTCTAAGTTATACTTTTTAACAGTTATTGCCCCCAATGTTGGAGCGGTAGTTGTCCAGTAGGTATTTGCGGAATTCATAAAACTCATAAAAAATACGGCGTCAGCATAGGGGGTTAGTCCATCTACATTACCAGGAAATAGAATTAACGGCTTATCCCCTACATTATTTTTAATTTCTCTTACTATTTCATCTAAGTTGGTTATTCCAATACTGCCCCCAATAATTATAGCATCGGCGTAGGACTTTACATTTTTAGCAATCTCTATGGCATTATCCTTATCAGGATCAATTAGTATAAAATATATTGCCCCTTCTTCCTTTAAGATATTGTTTAAATAGGTCTCTACCCTTCCTAATTTAACCATATTTTTCCCTTATTTTTCATTTATTATTCATATTTCCATTTATTTTATTTATTATTTTTATTATTTTATTTTTCAATTATTTTCTCCTTTATAGCCATTCCAAAATGTCTGGCATTATCATCAAATTTTATTAGTATTTTATCTCCTTCTTTTAAATCTACAACAGATACAGGGCTTCCGTCATCCCTTACTAATCGGATAGTTTCAGCATTTTGTAAAATTGTCCTAAGTATATCTCCTTCATATTCTGCCTCTATGAGCATCAGTGGTCTCTTTTCTATTTTTACTCGACCGACAATTGCCTCCCTTGTTAGTCCATCCTTATCCACTATTAAAACACTATCCCCTGCTTTTAACTCGCTTAAATATCTTGTTTTATTATTAGGACATAATATGTAGGCATGAACAGGACCGGCATTTACCCTAAACGGTCTGGTAGATACATAAGGATTTTCCACAGTCTCAGAATGGACAAGAAACAACCCCCTTGAATAAGAACCTATTAACATTCCCTCACCAATTTCCATCATTGAGCATGTATCTATACAGACCCTATCTCCACTACCAACTGGTTGAACCTTCTTAACCGTGGCTATCTTTAAATCTATCTTTTCAGAGTTTATCTTTTCCAACAGTCGTGCAAAGTCCTTAATATCATTGGTATCTTTTGGAATATATAAAACCCCATCAACTCCCTTTTCAAGTATCTCATAGGCAGTTTTAGCATCTTCTATGTTCTTTGCAACTGCGACAATTTTAACATTCTCATTAAATAAATCAGCGATTAAATTTTCCAATGGAATAATTGTCCAATCTTTTCCTTCTAAAATTACATAATCAACATAATCATACCTACTAACCTCAGAGGCATATTCTTCATCTTCTTTTGATTCTATTGGAATATATATTCCTGTTTCCTTTCCCATCTTTTTGGCATTGTATAAAACATCTAAATTATCATTTTTATGAATAATTACAATATCTGACTCGGGATTTTTGGAAACTACCTTAATATTTCCTAATTCTTTTATATTCTTTAAATCCTCTGGATTAGACATAATAACATTTATTGAACTTTCCAAGGCATCTTTAACTGTCTCTTTACGGTCTTCCCAAGAATCTCTCAATGCATAAATCCATCCAAATTTTTCCTTTGACATTTTTAATCACCAATGGAGTAATATATTTTCATTTTGTTAATTTAAACATGTTTAAAAATAAAATTAAATTTATATTTTTATTATTAATAATTTTTAATTATAATTATTTTTAATAATTTTAATAATTTTTTTATTAATTTTTAATTTTTTATTTTTATTATTTTTATTAGTTTTATTTTTATTTTTTTAATTTTTTTAAAATCTATCTAAATATTGGTTGTAAAGATGTAAATTTAGGTAATGGTAATGGTCTATTTGGAAAGCCCTCAGTTTCATTTTTAATGGTTTCTATAAGTTCCTCTACTGTCATTGTAGTTTTAAATGGTTTTTTTAATGTTGATTTACTTCTAACAGTTATAGAAAGATTCTTATTTTCTACCTCACTATCTCCTATAACAACCACATAGGGCACCCAATCCTTACCTGCGTTTCTTATTTTTTTACCTACGCTTTCATCTTTATCGTCTAAATCTACCCTTATACCGCTATTCTTAATTTTATCTAAGACCTCTAAGGCATACTCCTTATAGTTCTCAGATATTGGTATTATTCTTACCTGTATTGGAGATAGCCATGTTGGTAGTGATGGTGGAATATTGTTTTTACTGTCCATACTTGCCTTTTCCAATAATCCACAAATCACCCTCTCAATACTACCTGTTGGTGATGTGTGTAGTATTATAGGATGCACATTTTTATTTCCATCATGAACAACTATATTAAACCTTTTAGCACTTTCTACATCTATCTGAACTGTTGGGTTTTCAATAGGTCTTCCAAAACTGTCCATAACTGCCATATCTACTTTACCTACCCAGTAGTGTTTTCTCTTTGGTAAAAGTTCTAATATAATGTCTTTTTTATACTTATTATAATAGTCCCTCACAATATCCATAAACCACTCTTTATTTTCATTAAAGAAGTCCTCTGTAAATCTAAATATAACTGAGTATGAAGTTTTTAAATCATCCCCTGTTTTTAGACACATCCAAAACTGATTTTTAAACTCATCCATTGCCTGATTTATATCCATACAGACGGTATGCATATCAGGCATTGTAAATGCCCTCAATCTTTTTAAACCTACCAACTCGCCCCTTTGTTCATATCTAAAACTGTATGTACTAAGTTCGTATAACTTTAAAGGTAGGTGCTTAGGTAATAAATACATGTCCTTTTTCATCATAAATTGTCCAAAGCATGCGGCAAATCTTAACATTAATGTTTTATTACCTTGCTTAAACCTATACTGTCGTTCTCCAAACTTATCGGCATGTTCTCTAATGGCATTATTATCTAAATCATACATAACAGGTGTTTCTACTGGCATTCCACCATTTTCAATAACAATATTATAAACATAATCTGAAAGAAGGTCTCTTATTAATTTTCCTTTTGGATACCATCTAAAATGACCTGCATCTGATGATGGCTCATAATCGCATATTTCCTTTTCTCTTATGTATTTAACATGTGGTGGCTCTTCATCACTATTCTTTTCTTTTATACCTAACTCATGTTTTGCCAATCTCTTTAAGTCCTTATTATCTATGATGTCCAAATTATTTTCGGAAATTTCCACCATTTCTAAGGATTTTCCTTTTAATAGGTAGAATTTGGATTTATCTTTATCCTTATCTTCTTCATCTTTTTCATCATCTGCCCTAATAGGAGATATTCTTCTGGATAATTCACTTAATGGATGACCTTTACAACTTATTTTAAATGCTTTATACCATCCAAATGGAGCTCTTAACACATTATAGCCCATTTTTTTTAGTTGGTTTTCAATCTCTTTTAATGTTTCTTTGGCAATATTAGGTTTTGCTAAATCACTTGAAAGATGAGCATAAGGATAAATTACTATGTTATTAGTTTTTAAATTATTAGATACCTTCACTATTTCATCAACTGTATTCCTTATAACATTTTCAATATTTTCTTCATCACTACTTTCCACAGCAGTAAATACCGTCAAACAGTCCTCCATTCTACCATTTAATACATCAGTATCTTCGGCAATTTTTGTTTTACTCTTTGAATCAAACTCTAAGTAATCAGAATGAATTAATAATATCTTCACCATATCCCTCTTTTAATTTTATTAAGTATAGATTTTAATTATTTTTATATCTATTGTTTTTATTACTATTGAAATAATAAATAATCATTCATATTCATTTTATATTGTTCAATGTGTAAGGCCATATTTATTTTGTTATTGTATAAATAAATCTTTTCAAACCAGAATCTACATCAAATAGTTATAATTGAGGATGGGCATTCCTCTATATAATTTTTAATGTTCGTTTTTTTAACTCCATACCCTTTATAATTATTTATTAATAATGTTAAAAGTTTCACTATTCTAATTTATTATTTTAATATGGGACAGTCTTTTATTTTATAATATTTTGCTTTTAATTTACATTTTGTTTTATATTTTTAATTTTTTGGTTAATTTTTGACTGCCAAATGGCCTATTTCATAATAACCAACATTATGACTAATAGAAAATTTTATATATCATTGGTATTACTTAAAACATTTTTATATGATTTAATAATAATAAAATTAATATAGTGATATATTGAATATGAAAAAATTTGTAATATTATTACTATGTGGTATAATCACCATGGGTATTATATTCAGTGGTTGTACCACAAAAACAGAAGAATCTGCACAAAATCAAGTATCTAATGTGAATAACAATGAAAAAGTAGATACTGCTGAAAAAACTACCGCAAGTACTGCTAATGAGGAAAATTATAGAACTATTAAAGATATGTGGAATAGAGATGTTAAACTAAAAAAAGATATTAACCTGTAGTTTTAATTGATTTTACAGGGACTTATTTTAAAATAATGAAAATATGGGGAATAGACGATAAAGTAGTAGGAGTAGATAATTCTCAAAAGAAAAATGAGTTTTTAGGTGTAGTTTGTCCAAGATTATATAAGGTGGTTGATGTTGGTAGTACCAAAGAATTAAACTATGAAACAATTGCCTCAACAAAACCTGATGTGGTGATAATAAGGGCATTCGTACCGTCTAATGAGCGTAAAGAACAGTACTCTAAAATTGTAAATAGATTAACAGACATGGGCATTCCAGTGGTTGTTTTATTACATCCTACTTCCTATAAAGAGCCAAATATAAAAACAATGTGGACTGAAATAGACATATTGGGAAAAATATTTGATAAGGAAGAGAATGCTTCCAAGTTAATTAACTATTTAAATGGATATTTAGAACTTATAAAAAATAGAACGAGAGACATACCGGATAACGAAAGACCAGAAGTATTGCTATTTGCTACGCCCGATTACATGTTAGGGAAACAGACAATACAATCATACTTCTTAGAGAAAATTGTGGGTGGCAAAAATATACTCAATGAGGGTAGTTGGATAAAAACATCCCTGAAGAAATATTAAAATTAAATCCTGAGGTAATGATTGTCCTTGGACATGGTGGTTATGTAAGTCCTGAGGACATCTATGAAGGAAAAGATATGGGTATGAACTGGAAGGTATTACAAAGCGTTAATGCAATTAAAAATAGAAGGGTCGGAAGTTTAGGGACAACAGAGTGGAGAGCAACAATTGAATGTCCAATAGGATTATTAAGGGAGGCTAAAACACTATACCCGGATAAGTTTAAAGATATAAACCCTAATGCCGAAGAAATAAAACTCTATAAAAATATATATGGATTAAATGACGAAGAGGTTAAAGAGGCAGTTAAAGCACAGAGATATTATGGAAATCCGCATTAATTTAAATATTTAATTTTTTAATTAATTTTTTAAATTTTTTAATACTATAATTTTATCATATTATTCTTATTTTTTAATAATATATGATAAATTTGTAATAATAAATAATAATAATTTTAATTATATCAATAAAAATATCTTACTATTTTTTATAAATTATTAAAAATCATACAAAGATTTCTTATAAATTAGGTGATTTACAAATGATAAAGGTGGATTACTCATATAGGAAAAAAATAACAATCATATCAATATCAGCGATTATACTTTTTATAACTGTAATACTGTCTATATGTATTGGAGCATACAATATACCTATTTTAAAATCATTAATGATACTTTTAAGTAATTTAGGATTTGGAACTGTTGAACATACTGTCCAAAACACTATAATATGGGACATAAGGGTGCCACGGGTTTTAATGGGAATGTTTATAGGAATGGCTCTTGCAACATCAGGAGCAACATATCAGGGAGTATTTAGAAACCCATTAGTAAGTCCATTTATATTAGGGGTGTCATCAGGAGCAGCCTTTGGTGCAGCACTGTCAATTATGTTTCCATTTATTCCATTTTCAATACAGGTATCTTCATTTATATTTGGTATGCTCTCAGTATTTATGGCTTATTCCTTAGGTAGGGTTAGAGGTAAAACTCCGCTGGTTACTCTTTTACTATCTGGTATTATATTAGGTTCATTTTTCAGTGCCTTAGTAGCCATATTTCAGTATATTGCAAATGAAGCACAATTAAAGGCTATTGTGTTCTGGTTAATGGGTGGATTGTATCATATTGGTTGGAGTGATTTACTTACAGTTGGAATATTATTACCTATTGGGGTAGTTGCTATATGGAGATACAGTTGGAGGTTAAATGTTCTATCAATTGGAGATGAAGAGGCAAGGTCATTAGGTGTCAATACAGAGAAACTAAAAATAATTTTAATATCACTGGCTACATTGATAACATCCCTTGCTGTATCCTCAGCAGGTATTATAGGATGGGTGGGTTTGATGATACCCCATGCTGCCCGACTTATTATAGGTCCTGATAACAGATTTTTAATACCTCTATCAGCAATTTTAGGCGGAATTTTTCTAATAGTTTGTGATACTATATGTAGAACAATTACAACAGGGGAAGTACCTCTTGGAATAACCACATCCATATTAGGGGCCCCATATTTACTCTATCTTTTAAGATCTAAAAGAAATGTATTCTTTGGAGGGGGTGATTAATTTGTTAAGTATAGAGAACTTACAATTTGGATATGATAAAAATTATAATGTATTGGAAAATGTATCTTTAAATGTTGGAAAGGGAGAACTCTTTGGTATATTTGGACCTAACGGCACTGGAAAATCAACACTTTTTAAATGTATAATTGGTTTTTTAAAACCGAAAAAAGGTAGTATTTATATAAACGACACAGACCTTTTAAATCTACCTACGGAAGAAATTGCTAAATTAATAAGTTATGTTCCACAGGAGCATAAACCACCATTTCCATACTTAGTAAAAGACATTGTTTTAATGGGGAGGACTCCCCATTTGGGGGGTGTTTTCGGACCGGGAGAAAACGATTTAAAAAAGGCTTCTGAGGCACTATCTACAATAGGTGTAGAGCATTTAGCAAATAGACCTTACACTGATTTAAGTGGTGGGCAAAGGCAATTGGTATTATTAGCCCGTGCTCTATCACAGGAAACAAAAATTATGATATTGGATGAACCTACTTCTGCCTTAGATTTTAAAAATCAGGTTAAAATATGGAATATATTAAAAAAACTTACTCAAAAAGGAATATCAGTTATAGTTAGTGTTCATGACCCTAACCATATGTTATGGTATTGTGATAATATTGCAATACTAAATAAGGGAAAAATCCTTGCAACAGGAAAACCTGAAAAGATTTTAACTGAAAATATATTAAATGAACTTTATGGAGAAATATGTGATATTAAAGAATATGGAGACCTTAAATTTGTAATACCAAAGATTATATTTGATTGATTTATTCTGTAATTAAAAAATAAATTGTACTACTAATTTTAAAATTAATTTTAAAAATTTTATTATTATTGTTAATATTATTTCATAGTCATCGTCAGTAATTTTTACACAAGTAGAGGTTTTCTAAAAACTACAATTAAAACTTATTTGGCAAATGAATATATTGTTTAATATGTGTATGTTGGCACCGATATAGTGTAATTATTTATGACGAGAACTATAATACTAAAATATTTAAAAATATGGATATATTATGATATAAATAATTTATAAATAATAGTTTAAACAGTAAACAGTAAAATAAATAACAAACTAAATAAAATAACCGATAAATCTTAAAAATAATCATAACATAAATAAATTAAACCATAGTTAAAAAAGTTATATAAATATATGGTGCAGGGGAGGGGATTTGAACCCCCGAACCCCTATGGGACTGGATCTTAAGTCCAGCGCCGTTGGCCAGGCTTGG
>Ga0256840_1003699_pt1 | contig 12092 bp, 16 predicted proteins | sample 355202metaG_FD_185969 | JGI IMG/M metagenome (GOLD analysis project Ga0256840, IMG submission 185969) | Hydrothermal vent microbial communities from Mid Atlantic Ridge, Atlantic Ocean - 355-202 | ecosystem: Environmental > Aquatic > Marine > Hydrothermal vents | place: Atlantic Ocean: Mid...
GCTATTCTCGAAGAGATAGCTAAAGTTGAGGATATTGTAAATAGAAATGAAGATTTAACCTCTATTATCAGTGTATTGCAGGATGTTACACAGAAAATGCTTGGATTTAGGTGCGAAAGTTAAGTAAAGAAAAAAGAGTCTATAATTACGAAAAGTAAAAAAAATATTATGGATGATTGGGATTAAAGATATGTATAAATTTATTCTTTTTTTTATAGTTGGATTTTTTTTGAGTGCTTGTGATATAAATGATTTTATACCTAAAGAGCCAGACTCTGCTGAGGTGAGAAAAAAAGCCCTTGAACTAGAATATAAACAGCATATAGCGGCATTAGAAGCAAAAAAAGAGTTGGCAAATATAGACTTACAAAAGCAGATTGAATTAGGAAAAATGGATAAAGATATTCGCCTTAAAACGCTTGAACTAGAAAATGCACAAGCGATGGAGAAGTTAAAATTACAGATACAAAGAGATGCAGCAGAGCGTGAGTATGCAATGAAGCGAAATTATCTACTTTTAGCTGCTGTGTTACTTGTTGTCATTGCTATCGGTATTTACTTTTTATGGAAGCGTCATCATGAAAACAAACTCCAAGCCTATAATGATAATCTGCAGAAATATTTTTACCAAAAAGAGAATGAATCAAGAATGCGTTTAGCTGAAAAAATTATAGATTCTGTTGCCGAGGGAAAAGCTTCATCAGAACAAGAAGCAAAACTTTTAAATATACTCCAAGGCACAAATCAAAGCTCTGTTGATGGGAAAATAGAGACAGATTTTATTGATAATATAAAGAGAAATTAATTTCTTATGAAAGAGAGGGGAGTGCGAGGCATATTCTGCTTAAAAGTAAATGAAATTTCTTAGCAAGTTTATACTATACTTTGATTAAAATATGAAAGAAGCTTTGAAAATATGAATAAAACAGTATCACTTTTAAAACAAAATAATCTTTTACGAACTATAGATGATGAACTTGATATCTATCTTGAGATTCCACATATCGCCTATATAGAGGTGAAAAAACCTCAGAGCAAAGCACTGCTTTTTACCAATGTAGTTGATAGAAAAAATAAGAAAAAATTTAGTGAATCTATTTTGATGAATGTTTTTTGCTCACCTAAAGCGGTGGAGTTGCTTATTGGTGATGGTGATGTGATTGGTGCGGAGATTTCTGCGCTTTTAAAGATGAAGCCACCAAGCAGTTTTATGGATAAGCTCTCACTGTTCAATAGACTTTTTCATCTCAAATCAGTTTTCCCAAAACGACTCAAAGGTAGAGGAGAGTGCCAAGAGATTATCAGATTAGGCAAAGATGCCAAGCTAAGCGACTTGCCTATTCTTACTACATGGGAACAAGATGGTGGACCTTTTATAACAATGGGGCAGGTTTATACAAAGTCACTTGATGGGAAAATGAGCAATCTTGGCATGTATCGTTTGCAAGTCTATGATGATCATACTCTAGGAATGCATTGGCAAATTCACAAAGATAGCAATCACTTCTTTCATGAGTATAAAAAAGCAGGTAAAAAGATGCCAGTCTCCATTGGAATCGGTGGTGACCCTATGTATATCTGGTGTGGGCAAGCGCCACTACCTATTGGAGTGTTTGAGCTTTTGCTTTATGGTTTTGTCAAAAAAGAGAATGCCCAGATAGTCAAATCAATCACAAATGATATCTATATTCCTAGGGATGTGGATTATGTTATCGAAGGTTTGGTAGATGTTGATAATCTGAAAATAGAAGGGCCTTTTGGAGACCACACAGGCTATTATACGCTTGAGGAAGAGTACCCTTTTATGGAAGTAAGTGCTATTACATGTAAGCAAAACCCCCTCTTTTGTGCAACAGTTGTTGGAAAGCCACCATTAGAAGATAAATATATGGGTCACGCGACTGAGCGAATATTTTTACCATTATTACAAACAACCGTGCCTGATTTGATAGATTATTATATGCCTGAAAATGGTGTGTTTCATAATCTTATTTTAGCAAAGATAAAAACATTCTACCCTGGGCATGCTCAACAGGTAATGCACGCCTTTTGGGGAGTCGGGCAGATGAGTTTTGTTAAACATGCTATCTTTGTAAATGCAGATGCACCTGATTTGACAGACCATGAGGCGATTACAGAGTATATCTTAAATCGTATTGATATTAATGATCTTTTTATTAGTCGAGGTGTTCTTGATGCGCTTGACCATAGCTCACCAAGGTTTGCAATGGGTGGAAAACTAGGAATTGACTGTACGGGAGAGTGTATTGATACTTTACAGGTAAATCTTTTAGATAATGCACTCTTGCTTGAAAAGATGCAAACAATATCCTTACGCCCCAAGGGTACTTCCTCGTCCCTCACAACGCATGTAAAGGATCTCAAACAGTACCATCTGCATACGCAAAACCCTATCTGTGTGATAAGTGTTCATAAAGAGAGCTCACAAAAAGAGCTTTTTGAGGCACTGAAGCCTCTGTATAAGCATTTTAAAATTTTAGTAATTGTAGATGAGAAAAATAACTATCTTGACAATGAGTATATGCTTATTTGGCGTGTAGTAAACAATATAGATGCAAACAGAGATTTATACTTTGACGAAAACTGTATGATGATAGACGCAACAAACAAAAATGAGCTCGATGGTTTTACAAGACGCTGGCCTGATGATGTTGCTTGTACGCCTTCGGTGATAGCCTCACTCAAAGAGCGAGGTATTATTGATATAGATGAAACATTTGAGAAAGAATTTTTACTATAAAGGGATGAAGATGAAGAAGATATTTTTAGGCTTGGGTTTAGTGATGGTTTTGATGAGTGGCTGTACTCAAGAGACACAAAACAAGTTTAGTCACACTATGCAAAATTGGACAGGAACGAATGGTGTTTTAGATGCTTATGCAGGTGAGAAACTCATAAAACGTTTTATTAAAGTAGATAAAATGAGTACAGGAAAAGGTACTGACGATGGAGAGGCGAGAGCGTATCGTTATGGCTATGGGTATGATGATAAAAATTTTAATTTTATTGTAGACAAAGGTGAAAAGAAGATCTATTTTGAAGTAAGCACTTTTTCTACATATTTCTTTTATGAAAATACAGTAGATAAATAATGCAAGTGATAGACTTATTTAAAAAGCTTATCTCTTCCAAGAGTGAAACTCCTGATGATGGAGGCTTACTAGATTTTATTGAAGAGTACCTTGATGATTATACGGCAATTCGTCTTGATATTGAAGAGGTGAAAAATCTTTTTATTTATAAGAAGTTTTCTGAAGGTGAACATCTCTGTTTCGCTGGGCATGTTGATGTTGTTCCTGCTGGTGATGGTTGGGAATGTGAGCCTTATGAAGCTGTAGAAAAAGATGCTTATATATATGGGCGTGGTGCCCAAGATATGAAAAGCGGTGTAGCTGCTTTTACACAAGCTTTAAAAGATACTAAGGGTTTTAATGGGACTCTTTCACTTTTATTAACCTCTGATGAAGAGGGGCCTGCTAAAAATGGCACGGTGAAAGTGTTGGAGTATCTACAAAAACAAAATCTGCTTCCTGATAGTGTTATCGTTGCCGAACCAACTTGTGAAGAGGTTTTTGGCGATGCGATGAAAGTAGGGCGACGAGGTTCTATTAATGGTGTTATTGAAAAAATCGGTAAACAAGGTCACGCTGCTTATCCTGAAAAAGCTATCAATCCTATACACAAGGTAGCACAAGTCTTACCATATATGGCAGGCATAAATTTAGATGAGGGAGATGAATTTTTCTCTCCAAGTCAATTTGTTATTACAGATATTCGTGCAGGTTTGGAAGTGACAAATGTCACACCTGGAAAATTAAAAATGATGTTTAATGTTCGAAATTCAACAAAAACAGATCAAAAAGATATAGAAAAATTTGTGCATAAATATTTCAAGGAGTTTAACTACTCTTTAAAACTTGATCAATCTGCCTATCCTTTTATGACAGATGTTAATTCGAAGATCGTAAAGATATTGGATAGAGCTATCTTGCATGTAACAGATATTACACCAAAGCATTCCACTGCTGGAGGGACTTCAGATGCACGCTTTATTGCACCTTATGGGATTGATGTTGTTGAATTTGGCGTAAAAAATGATAGAATTCATGCACCAAACGAATGTGTTGCAAAAAAAGAAGTTCAGAAACTTTGTGATATATTTAAAAAGGTTATTTTGGATTACTGAAAGCTTATGCTATTATTATGCTAATTTAATAAGATGAAGAGGATGTTTATGAGTACACCTGAATTTCAACATAGTGATAATAATCAAGATCTTCATCTTGTTCGTGTTCGACGAGATATGAAAGAATATAAAAAACGTACACAGGAAAGTCGTAAAAACAAAGCTTCTTTTGGTTCTCAAGAAGTGGATGTAAAAGATTTCATTATTTCACCTGAGGGCTGGGAAGGTATTATGTTCACCTTCTATTTTTTATCTATTCCTTATATTACAGGTATTGTTTTTCTTTTTCTTTTTATTGCTCGTGCAGATTTAGAAAATTTTTTAATCTTTGACTTAACTGCATTTTTTGTAGTTTGGGCAATTGGCTATGAGATTGTTGCTTCACTGATTCTCATTGTTATTTTTATATCCTATATAAAATATATGACTAAAGATAAACCAATAAAATCAAATCGAATTTCTAATAGACGCTATTAGAGCCTCTAATCTTGTGAATAAACTCATCTTAAATAATTTAGTAGGCTACAAAATATGATACGAATTTCTCTTTTACTTATAAGTTTAGGACTATTTCTCAATGCAAATGTCATTGATTGGCAAGATAATTATGAGGATGCACATGCAAAAGCGATACAAGAAAATAAGATATTTTATATTTTTATAGTGAGCGAAAATTGTCATTGGTGCCATAAAATGAAAAAAACAACTATGCCTGATGAAGAGGTTGTAAATCGTCTAAACAAGGATTATGTAGCTGTAGAATTGATAAGAGATTTTGATGAGTATCCTGAGTTGCTTCATGCTAAAATGGTACCAAAGCACTACTTTTTAACTCCTGATGAGAAAAAAATTTATGCGATCCCAGGTTATTGGAGTAGTGAAGATTTTAGTTCAATTTTAGATGATGTAACAAAAAAATATAAAAAAATGAAGGCAAAATAGTGAACTATGTTCAAACAATTCAAGCACCACAAGCGATAGGGCCATATTCTCAAGCACTTAGTGTAAACGGTATGGTTTATACATCAGGACAGATTGCATTAACTCCAGAGGGTAAGATGTGTGAAAATGATATTAGCATTCAAACACATCAAGTTATGAAAAATTTATCAGCTGTTTTGCAAGAGGCTGGGAGTTCGCTTTCTGGCGTAGTTAAAACAACTATATTTTTAGATAGTATGGATGATTTTGCTATTGTAAATGAAATTTATGCGCAATATTTTAAAGATCACAAGCCAGCTCGCGCAACAGTTGCCGTGCAGACACTTCCTAAAAATGCGCTTGTAGAGATAGATGCGATTGCAATTATTGAGAAAAAATAGTTTTTAAACAAAACTTAAATCTATTTTCGGTAAAATTGCGAACTTTTTAAAGATATATAGAGGAAATGAAATGTACGCAATTTTCAAAAATGGCGGTAAGCAGTATAAAGTTCAAGAGGGTGATGTCTTAGAATTAGACAAAATGAGTCTTGAAGCTGAAGCTACCGTAGAATTCACAGAAGTTCTTGCTGTAAATAACGGCGAACTTGTAATAGGTGCTCCATTTGTAGAAGGTGCTGTTGTTACTGCTGAGGTAGTTAACGAAGGCCGCGCAAAGAAAGTTATTATTTTCAAAAAACGTCGTCGTAAAGATAGTAAGGTAAAACGTGGTTTCCGTAGAGATTATACACGTGTTCGCATTACTAAAATCGCAGCGTAATTATTAAAGGAAAGCATAATGGCACATAAAAAAGGTCAGGGTAGTACACAGAATAACCGCGATTCAGCGGGACGTAGATTAGGTGTTAAGAAATTTGGTGGCGAATCTGTAGTTGCTGGTAACATTGTTATCCGTCAGCGTGGAACAAAAGTTCACCCAGGTAAAAACATGGGTATGGGAAAAGATCATACTCTTTATGCACTTGTTGATGGTGTTGTTGTTTTTGAACGCAAAGACAAAAAACGCAAACAAGTTTCAATTATACCTGCTTCTTAATTTTCTCTAAGACTTTGGCTTACGCCTTGGTCACTTTCAAATACAATTCATTAAATATTTAACAATACACTTAAAAATCCTTACATGTAAGGATAAGTTTATCATTAAGTATTTCCATTACATGTAAGGTTTTAAATGTTTACAGATCACGTACAAATTACAGTATCATCAGGCAAAGGCGGAGCAGGTTGTGTTGCTTTTCGCCGTGAAAAATTCGTTGTTAATGGCGGACCAAATGGTGGTGATGGTGGCAAAGGTGGCGATGTGGTTTTTCGTTGTGACAACAATACCCATACTCTCTCACATTTTAAAGGCAATAAAAATCTTAAAGCTGAAAATGGTCGCCCTGGATTAGGCTCAAATATGACAGGAAAATCAGGCGAGAAGCTTGTTGTTATCGTTCCACCAGGAACACAGGTAGTTGATCAAGAGAGCGGGGAAGTTCTATTTGACCTGCTTAAACATGGACAAGAAGAGTTATATCTCAAAGGTGGGCGTGGAGGCTTAGGTAACACTCACTTTAAATCTTCTACAAATCAACAGCCTCGCTACGCACAACCAGGTGAAGCTGGCGAAACTAAAAAACTCAAACTTGACCTGAAACTTATTGCTGATGTTGGTTTAGTTGGTTTTCCAAATGTTGGTAAATCAACACTGATTTCTACCGTTTCAAATGCATGTCCTGAAGTGGCTAATTATGAATTTACAACATTAACACCAAAATTGGGTCAAGTTAATATTGGCGATTTTGACTCTTTTGTGATGGCAGATATTCCTGGAATTATTGAGGGTGCTAGTGATGGTAAAGGCTTAGGTCTAAAATTTTTACGTCATATTGAAAGAACAAAAACACTTTTATTTATGGTAGATATTGCTACTTATAGAGATTTAGAGACACAGTTTAAAACACTTAAAGAGGAGCTGCAGAAATTCTCTGAAAAATTAAGTATTACTAATTATGCTATTGCCTTAACACGAGTAGATACTATTCCGCCTGAAGAGGTCAAAGAGAAAGTAGAAGATTTTATCAAAATGCTTGGCTTGGAACCCTCTACTCAAAGTGTTTATGATTTTGATAATTTACTAGGTTTTTATGAACAAGGTGATATAGATGATGAACAGGTTGTTTATGACTCAAGCAAACCATTTTTTATAGCACCTATCTCTTCTGTAATGCGAACAAATATTGAACCTATTCGATATTCACTTTATAAGTTAGTTTCTCTGGCACGATCATGAAACGTATCGTCATTAAAGTCGGCAGTGCAGTTTTAACGCAAAAAGATTGTGTCGCTAAAGAGCGTATGCAAAATTTGGTTAATCTTATTGTTGATTTGAAGCCCCATTATGAAGTTATTTTAGTCTCATCTGGGGCTGTATCAGCTGGATATACTGAGTTGAAACTAGATAAAAATATTCTTAAAAATAAGCAGGCCTTAGCTGCTATTGGACAGCCTCTTTTAATGCGAAAATATAAGCGTAAATTTGAAGTTCACAATGTTATAGTAGCGCAAATCTTAGTCACTTCAGCAAACTTTCATACCTTGGAACAAGCCCAGCGTGTGAAAGGTGTGATTGATAGTTTGCTTGAAAGTGGGGTCGTTCCTATTGTTAATGAAAATGATGCTACTGCAACAGAAGAACTTGAATTAGGAGATAATGACCAGCTTTCTGCTTACACTGCACACTATTTTGATGCAGAACTTTTGGTTATTCTTTCAGATATTCAAGCCTATTACGATAAAGATCCAAATGAAAATGATGATGCTCAAATACGCTTACATGTAAAGAGTATAGACAAAGAAGAGCTTTCTCGTGAGGTCACACCAAATAGTGAGTTTGCAACAGGTGGTATTGTGACAAAGCTTAAGGCTGCTGATTATCTCTTAGAGCGTGGAAAATCAATGTATTTAGCTAGCGGTTTTGATTTAAGCGATGTAAGAGCTTTTTTACTTGATAATAGACATCAAAGTGGAACACTTTTTTCAAAGGATAGCGTGTGAAAATTATTTTTATGGGAACACCTGATTATGCCTTAAGTATTCTTCAAAGTTTAATTGATGATGAAGATATGGATGTAGTCGCTGTTTACACTCAGCCTGATAAACCCGTAGGACGAAAAAAAGTGATGACATCTCCTAATGTAAAAGTTTTAGCTGAAAAAAATAGTATCCCTATCTATCAGCCAAAGAGACTTCGTGGTGAAGATGTGGTGAAGGAGCTTTTGCAAATAGAGTGTGATTATATCGTTGTAGCTGCCTATGGGCAGATTCTTCCAAAAGCGATACTAGATCATGCGCCATGTATAAATTTACACGCTTCTATACTGCCTCAATACCGTGGAGCAAGTCCAATTCAGCAATCTCTTCTTAATGGTGACAAAGAGAGTGGTGTAACAGCAATGCTTATGGATGTGGGATTGGATACGGGAGATATTTTGCAGATTGAGCGTATCGCAATAGATAAAGATGAGATGCTAGAGTCACTTTTTTATCGCTTAACTGATACTGCATCCGCGTTAACACTCGAAGTATTAAAAAATTTCAATCAATTAAAAGCTGTCAAGCAAGATGATAAAGAAGCAACGCACTGCTGCAAGATATCTAAAGCAGATGGTGAAGTGCAATTTGACAATGCCCTTTCGTTGTATAACCGTTACCGTGCTTTTACCCCATGGCCAGGAATTTATTTACAAAGCGGTCTGAAATTGAAAAAGATAAGACTAGAAAATTCAAAAATATATACAAGTGCTGGAAAAATTTTGAGTGTAGATTCAGATAGTATTGTCGTAAGTACTCTTAAGGGAGCAATACGTATTTATACAGTCCAACCACCTTCAAAAAAAGAGATGAAAATTCTTGATTATCTTAATGGTGCAAGATTGAGTTGTGACGATATATTGGCTTAAGTCTGTTGATTCAACACAGAGTTATTTAAAAGAGGCACTTAAATCTGGAAAGTATAAAACTCCTTGTGCTATTGCAACACTAAAACAGACAAATGGCACTGGAAGTAGAGGAAATAAATGGATAGGTCTTGAAGGAAATTTATTTTTTTCTTTTGCGATAAATAAATCAAAACTTCCAAATGATTTAAAGCTTGAATCAGCATCAATCTATTTTATGTATTTATTAAAAGAAGTTTTAGAATCTCAAGGCTCAAATCTTTGGCTTAAATGGCCCAATGATTTTTACTTGAAAGATAAAAAAATAGGAGGTTGCATTACTAATGTCCAAGGAGATATTCTTATTTGTGGTATTGGCATTAATGCTCAAAAAGCTCCTGAGAACTTTGGGGTAATTGATATTAGTTTTGAACCCTATAAAATATTGCAAATGTATCTGAAATCTATTGAAAAAAGAATTTCATGGAAGCAAGTTTTTAGTAAATATAAGCTAGAATTTGAAAATAATATAAGCGTAGTGCCATATGTAAGTAATAAGGACTTTTCATTTTTAGATGCAAAAATGATGAATGATGGTTCTTTGATGTGCAATGGGAAAAGGATATATAGTCAACGATGAGTGAAATTATAGTAATCGCCAATCAAAAAGGTGGAGTGGGTAAAACAACAACAGCTGTCAATTTAGCCGCTTCATTAGCTGTGGCAGAAAAAAAAGTTTTACTCATAGATGGTGATCCACAAGCCAATGCAACTACATCTTTAGGGTATAGTAGAAATGATTATGAGTTTAATATATATCATGTTCTTATAGGCACAAAAAAACTTAATGATGTTATTTTAAAAACTGCACTTCCAACTCTTAGTCTGGCGCCTTCAAATATAGGTCTTGTAGGGGCTGAAAAAGAGTATTATGATGCAGGAAACTCTAAAGGTCGCGAGCTGATACTAAAAAAAGCCATATCACAGGTTAAAAAAGATTATGATTATATTATTATAGACTCTCCTCCAGCACTTGGACCAATGACTATTAATGCTTTGGCCGCATCAAATTCAGTTATCATTCCTATACAGTGTGAATTTTTTGCACTAGAAGGATTAGCGCAACTTTTAAATACGGTAAAGCTTGTACGAAAAACTATAAATCCTAAGCTAGCCATTAAAGGGTTTTTGCCTACAATGTATAGCTCTCAAAATAATCTCTCAAAGCAAGTTTTTGCAGATTTACGGCAGCATTTTAAAGGAAAATTATTTAAAGATATTGATAATAAATTTATTGTTATCCCTCGAAATGTTAAGCTAGCAGAGAGTCCAAGTTTTGGAAAACCAGCAATTTTATATGATGTAAAATCAAGCGGTTCTATCGCGTATCAAAATTTAGCATACTCAATATTGGCATAGTATGGCAAAAGAAGCTTTAGGAAGAGGACTGGGTGCGCTCTTAGGTGAAATTGAAGAGGCTTATGAAAATGAGATGCCAATAAGTCATCATGATATTCGAGAGATTTCTCTTTTGGATATAAAACCCAATCCATTCCAGCCACGTAAAACATTTGATTCTGAGAATCTTGCACAATTGGCTGAGTCGATTAAAGACCATGGGCTTATTCAGCCTATTATTGTTGTTAAAGAAGATGATAAATATATTTTAGTTGCTGGTGAGCGTCGTTGGAGAGCAAGTAAGTTAGCAAAAACTAAAACCATCAAAGCTATTGTAGTTCGTATCTCAAAAGAAGAGATGCGCGAACATGCTTTAATTGAAAACATTCAGCGCGAAGAACTCAATGTAGTTGAGCTGGCACTTGCCTATGAAGAGTTGATTAAAGTACATGATTTAACACACGAAGAACTCGGAAAAATGATTCATAAGAGTCGAACCCATATAACGAACACTCTGCGTCTTTTGCAGTTAAATAAAAAAGTACAAAAGGCACTTGTTGATGGAAAGATAACAATGGGACATTCTAAAGTTATGATTGGTCTTTCTGATAAAAATCAAGTACTTATAATGAATTCAATAATTGGGCAAAAATTAAGTGTTCGAGAAGTTGAAGGTATAGTAAAAAATTTAAAAAATGAGCCAAAGACAGAAACTGTAAATTTAAAACAGACAAAAGAGTATGACTATTCTGAGCTTTTTGAAAAATTATCACAAATAGGTCTTGTCGTTAATGCGAAAAATAATAAACTAACCATAAATTTCAAATCAATGCAAGATATTGAGCTTCTCATCCAAGCTTTAAAGTAGCTTTTTTACTTTCTTATTCACAATTGTCTAAATTTCTTTATCATTTTGCATTATTTTTAACTATCGTTTTAATTTATAAATAGTATAATTTTGAAACTTTTAGGAGGTGATATGTTAGATATTAATCCAATTCTGCTTGCTGGCACAATAATTGTATTTCTTGCACTTATTGCTGTGCTAAATAGTTGGCTCTATAATCCTCTTTTTTCTTATATGGAAAAGCGTGATGCAGATATTCAAAAAGATTTGAGTGAAGTTGGAAACAATGACGCTGAAATTGCAGAATTAGAAGCGAAAGCGCAGAAGATTATTAGCGATGCTAAACTAGAAGCAGCAGCTATGCGAGAAAAAGTTATTGCAGATGCTAAAGTATTGGCAGAGAGCAAGATGGAAGCTAAACGTGCTACGATGGCTAAAGAGTATGAAGAATTTGAGGCATCTCTTGCAAAAGAGAAAGAAGAATTAAACACAACTCTATTGTCACAGGTTCCACTGTTTAAAGAAGCTGTAAAAGCTAAATTTGCGCAGATATAGGGGTTTCGATGGGTAAAATTCTACTTACATTAGTAATGATGTCAGTCTTTGCTTTTGCTTCTGATGGAGGCGAAGGCGGTACTGATATTATTCAACGCAGTGTTAACTTTATTATTTTTGTGGGGATACTTTACTATCTTCTTGCAGATCCAATAAAAAACTTTTTTCAAGGTCGTACAGCTGGCATAAGAGCTGAACTAGACCGTGTACAAGAGAAGATGAAA
>Ga0256840_1003700_pt1 | contig 12086 bp, 9 predicted proteins | sample 355202metaG_FD_185969 | JGI IMG/M metagenome (GOLD analysis project Ga0256840, IMG submission 185969) | Hydrothermal vent microbial communities from Mid Atlantic Ridge, Atlantic Ocean - 355-202 | ecosystem: Environmental > Aquatic > Marine > Hydrothermal vents | place: Atlantic Ocean: Mid...
TGTACCGGCACAAACCCCACAAAAATCTTTTGTCAAAACCTTGCTGCGCATGATAGCGTAGCAGAATGTTTGATAAATTTTTAGGAAACTTCAGTTATCATTGTATGGTATCTTTTAAGTTTAATAAACTGGCTCATTCATGCTCTGGAGGGCGCGGCAGAACATAATAACAAAATACGTTCACTCAAATATTGATGAACTCGTAAAGAGTCATAAATGGCAAAAATGTTATTTATGATTTCAGTATGTTACGGCTAAAAAGATGCCAAAATCTGACTTTTTACAGGTTCATCAAATATTGATCAATAGAAAGATAATAAGAAAGATAATAATTTCATCAAAGAACAGGCAGGTATTAAATGCTGGAAATGAAATATGTAAAAGAAAAGCTTGATGAAGTAAAAAAAGCATTGGGCAAAAGAAGCGGGAAAGCCGATTTTGACGGTTTTTCAAAACATGAAAAAAAAAGACGTAAGCTGCTCCAGGAAATTGAAGAGTTACGTCATCACAGAAATATTGTATCGGATGAAATCGCTGAAATAAAAAAATCGAATAAAAATGCTGATTCCACTATCAAAGAGATGCGTAAGGTCTCCGAAGAGATAAAAAAGCTTGATAAAGTGCTTTCTGAAACAGAAATTTTTATTCATGATTTTATGATATCTCTTCCAAATATTCCACACCATGAAGTACCAAAAGGGCTTGATGAAGAGGATAACCGAATTGAAAAAAAAGAAGGGGTCCCACGGCAATTTGACTTTAAAATAAAGCCCCATTGGGATCTTGGAGAAGACCTTGAGATACTTGATTTTGTGAGAGCTGCGAAAATAGCGGGTGCCAGATTCCCTCTGTACATGGGAATAGGTGCAAAACTTGAAAGATCTCTCATTAATTTCATGTTAGATATACACACAAATGAACACGGGTATACTGAAGTCCTTCCTCCATTTATGGTGAGTAGAAAAACCCTCACAGGCACAGGACAGCTTCCCAAATTTGAAGAAGATCTGTTTAAACTTGAAGGATGGGATTATTTCATGATTCCAACGGCGGAAGTTCCGCTTACAAATATATATTCAGGAGAAATCATCCCTGAAGAGAATCTCCCAATTAAATTTACCGCCTATACCCCGTGTTTCAGGTCGGAAGCAGGCTCCCATGGAAAGGATACAAGGGGACTGATACGCCAGCATCAGTTCAATAAAGTTGAAATGGTTAAATATACAAAGCCTGAAACTTCCTATGATGAACTTGAGTCTCTTTTACTGGATGCGGAAACGATTTTGCAGCGCCTTAAGCTTCCATATCGGGTTGTTACATTGTGCACAGGGGATCTTGGCTTTTCAGCGGCAAAAACATATGATATTGAGGTATGGATGCCGGGACAGAATAAATACAGAGAGATATCCTCCTGCAGTAATTGTGAGGCTTTCCAGGCAAGAAGGGCCAATATTAAATTCAGGCGGCAGGGAAAGAAAAAACCAGATTTTGTACATACTTTAAATGGTTCGGGACTTGCAGTCGGAAGGTGTGTTGCTGCAATTCTTGAAAATTATCAGACAGCAGACGGGTCAGTTGAGATTCCCGAAGCTTTATGGTCATATATGGGAGGGATAAAAATAATTAAAAATGAAAATAAATGACTTTCCACAGGACATAAGACCTTTTATTATTCCCGAGCCAAAGGGTGATCTTTGCTATAAATGTCTTGGATGCTTAAAAGAGTTTCCCATTGCAAAACTTCTCTATGTTTGCCCTGAATGCGGAGAAGTCCTTCTGCTTCAAAACAGAAAATTTGATGAGCTGAAAAAAATCCCCGGCAAAACATGGCAGAAAATTTTTGATTATAGAAGAATGTTCAATATTCCTGCGTTAAAGGGCATATATCGCTATCATGAATTCATCGGGCCCAATATCCCCATAGAGTCTCTTATTTACCTTGGAGAGGGGCATACCCCCATTGTTGAAGCAAATGCACAACTTCAAAATAAGACAGGTATCAGGTTCTTTTATAAAAATGACGGTCAGAATCCAAGTGCGTCCTTTAAAGACAGGGGAATGGCAAGCGCACTTTCATATATAAAATTTCTCATTGATCAGCATTTTGCATCTGATATCATTGCCATATGTGCATCCACCGGTGATACTTCAGCCTCAGCAGCACTATACGCATCCTATCTTCAGCCCCATATAAAATCAGCAGTCCTTCTTCCCCATGGGAAAGTCACTCCCCAACAGCTTGCCCAGCCCCTTGGAAGCGGAGCAAAAGTATTTGAGATTCCCGGAGTTTTTGACGACTGCATGAAAATAGTGGAAAAGCTCTCAGAGGAGTACTCGGTTGCTCTGTTAAACTCCAAAAATGCATGGCGTATTCTTGGACAGGAATCATACTCTTATGAAATTGCTCAGGATTTTGATTATGACATGGAGAACAAGGCCGTTGTAATACCCATTGGCAATGCAGGAAATATTTCCGCTGTATTAAACGGGTTCGTTAAATTTTATGAAGCAGGCATAATTGATACTCTTCCAAAAATCGTCGGAGTCCAGTCCGAGCACGCAAACCCTGTGTTTAAATACTATCTTGAGCCAGACGAAAATAAAAGAGAGTTTAAACCCATGACAGTGAAACCAAGTGTGGCCCAGGCAGCCATGATCGGCAATCCCGTGTCCATGCCAAGGGTTATAAACCTTGTTAAATTGTATAATAAAACCGCAGGCGAGAAAAAAGTTTTTTTTGTCGAGGTAGATGAGCAGTCCATCATGGATAGTGAGCTTGAAGCAAACAGAAACGGCCATATTGCCTGCACCCAGGGCGGAGAGTGCCTTGCCGGTCTTGTTAAAGCGGTATCCCGGGACATCATCTCAAAATCGGAAACGGCAATTATCGATGCAACTGCCCATGCAATGAAATTTTCAGGATTTCAGACTCTTTATTTTGAGGAAAAAATTCCTGAAGATTACAAGATTAAATCCGATCCCGGATTGATGAATGCCCCGAAATTTATCATGCCGGATAATAAAGAGAAAATTCCGGGCCAGGGCAGCCCCCTAAATGATGAGGATTTTACAATTTTTGCCAAGGATGTCTCTGAAAAAATTGCAAAGGAACTTAAACTTACGACAAGTTGACCATGAAAAATTTTAAAGCTTTTTATATGCTTCTTTGTATTGTACTCTGCTCCTGTGCATTCTGTTTTGATCTCTGCCATGCATCGGACAATACTGTAAAACCACAGGTATATGAAAACGCTTTAAAAACTTCGGTTCAGCGATATGTCGTTTATCCGTATAAAAAAGATAAAATTCTCTGCGAACCCTATCGCGTTTCAAAAGATGACTGGCTCTATAAAATATTCAGGGAAAAAGGGGAAATATCTGAGAATGACTTTCCTCTTTTTATCAATATATTTAAAAGTATTAATCCCGGTATCAATGATATTGATGCCATACGTCCGGGACAGCGCATATTAATTCCCCTGAAAAAAATTCATAAAAATGATTTTAAAGAAACAAAATCAGGGGTAATTGATGTCCCGGTAATTGAGTTCGCACACGTCCCTGAAACATTACAACCTTTTATGGAAAGATACAAAATTAAAAAGGGCGATACTGTTTCCAAACTTCTCAATACTGTTTTTCTTAACAAAGACGGAACTCTTAACACCATTGGAATACATGCCTTTAAACTCGTCAACCCCAATATTAAAAATGTGAACATTATCTATGCGGGCTCTTTTATTAACATTCCCATAGCTTCCATATGTTTACAGCCGTGGTTCAGGTCATCTTCTATTACTGCGGACATCATGCAGTTAAAAGACAAAAAAGCCAGAGATAAGAAAAAAATTGAAAAAATTTCAGGAACAGATAAAAAAGCCAGGACAATAGATATACAAAAAAATATAACAAAATCCAGATATTCTCTATACGGTATTTTAAAAGCTTATGCTGCAATGGTTAAAGGGAAACCTTTGCAAACCGGTAAATTCTATTTTCCAGGGAAAAACAACCAGGATTTTATCCTTGATCTTAAAACAACTCCCGTAATAGAGCTTGCCAATGGCGGAAAAATCTTGATAGTACCTGACAAAAAAACAGGAGATGCTTTATCATCTGTTATAAGTGTATTCTGGAAAGATCTTAAGGTTCTCACCGTTAGTGGAGCAGTCTATAATTTAAAAAAGCACAACCCAATGTTTAATGACAAATACTTTAAAGTTAATGTCCCCGGAAATAAATTGCTTAGACTTGCACCGGGGGAGGTTATTCTGCCTGTCAATAATGAATCTGCGGTTAAAAAGCTCTTGGGATTAACTGATTTTCATTATATTCCGGATTCACAGATATCACTATCCATGGGCGACGTTCATTTTAATGTTTCCCTTGGTAGAATTCATAAAAAAGGCATGGCGGATATACTTGTTGATTTCGGGACTATCTATGGTTATGCCATTGATTTGATTAAAGCAAAAGGGTTCAAGTTCATATCTTTTTCTCCAAAGCGTACTTTTATGGCTTCACTTGTAAAGCTGTTCACCGATCTTGGTATGACAATCACCCGAAATCCTGTTTTTGTAAGTACCAGAACAAAAGAAGCAATAACAATACATGGGCTGTATGTAACAGGTAATGTTCAGAATATGCTGATTTCAGAACGGGAGATGGATAATAACATAATTGCTTTTTTAAACAGAAAAAAAATTAAATTATTGTATTTGAATAAATTCTGAAGGAGAATACAAAACAAAATGAAAAGAAAAATAATGTCTTTTTTTGTCCTCGCTGTTCTTTTTCTACTTTCATCATGTGCTTCCGAAGTCCGGCAGATAAATGAAGTCAGGCAGACACATCAGGACGCTGTTAATATGATGAATATAGGACATGCCTACCTTATTCAGGGTAATTATACCATAGCCCTTCAGAAACTTCTCAAGGCTGAAATGACCATTCATAATGATCCATACCTCGAAGACGATTTGGGACTTGTATTCATGGCTAAAAAAAGATTTGATCTTGCGGAAAAACATTTTAAGAAAGCTGTGATGATCAAGCCTGATTATATCCCTGCAAAAAATAACCTTGGAACGGCTTATCTTCAACAGAAAAAATGGGACATTGCAATTACTATATTTAAGTCTATTTCAGATAATCTTCTCTATGCAACACCCCATTACCCACTTTCCAACATAGGATGGGCCTATATCGGAAAAAAAGAGTATAATACTGCAAAGAAAAATTTCTTAAAGGCTCTCAAGCTAAAGCCTGATTTTATCCCGGCTATCCACGGTCTTGCCACAGTCTATATAAAAACAGATAATGGGTATCCCGCTGTAAATCTTCTTACAAAGGCACTTAATAATGACCCCAGAGTTATCATATTCCACGCAGACCTTGCAAAAACCTACGAAGTTATGCACCAATTCTCAAAGGCAAAAAGATCATGGGAAACGCTTATAGGGCTTGTTCCTCCGGAATCATCTCTTGCAATAGAAGCTAAAGATCATATTAAACAGCTTACAGCCATACCATAGAATGATCCGGAATTAAGTGCAACTGCCTGAGTAAGGGTTTATTAGGCGCTTACTTTTGTATAGCTAATCAAAATGAAGGATAAAGGATAAGAACTTGCTTTAAGGATAAGGATAAAAGGATAAGAACTTGCTTTTTGCTAAAGAAAGTATCAAAAATCCCCAAAGTTCAAAATATTACTCCTCCCCTGATACAAGCACAACATGTTGTGCTTGTATCAGGGGAGGTTTGATCCTGTCAATATAAAAATCAAGCTTTTGAAAAGAAAAGAGAAACTATATTGATATTTGCCGAAAAAGTTTGAAAAAATTAAAATTTGAGCTGATTTTGAGCATAGTCCACCATAATCCCTCAAGCCAAATTTTAAAAAATCAATACCATTCATCAAATACCGGAATCTGAGAGCCTGAATTATCACAATCTGGATCTTCAACATATGTTAATTCAGGAATATGAACAGGTTCAACCTCAGGCGGGTCATGGTTGCGGATATCCCAGAGATTCAAATGTTTTAAAATCTTATCAATTATTTCGAAATCATCAATGATAGAGATGATTTTCATTTGACCCTGGCATTTTGGGCACACAAGTGGATCAACTTCATAGATCTTTTGAATTAACCGAGCCCAGTTCTGCCTTGCTTCACTTCCAGGCATCTCATTTGGCATGATAGTCGGAATTGTATCATCAGCGTCTGCCTTCTTTCTAATACCTCTGGATTTGTTCGAAAAATATCCATAATATCTGACAGTATGCTCATATCTGCTGGGAATATGTGTTACCAACCTGGCAAGCCAGTCCAAAGCAGTAAACACTTTTCGGGTTTTTCTATCCTTGGATGTATAAATAACTTTGGCAACACCATCATCAGATTTTTTTGCCGGGACATAAACCATCCTTTCCTGGGGCACGAAGTGAAGCTTTAGCGCTCAAAGCAGGCTCGGATGATATATCTTGCCAGATTGCCAAGTCCGGCTTTATCATCAGGTTCAATCCGGTCACCAATATAAACATTAAACCCGGAATGGTGCCAGGAAAGCATATTCTCAATAATGGCATCATTTATCTTTCCCTCTTTCTTGAGCATTTTTAGCACCTCATACTGAAATGCCTCTCCCAGGTCTTCAAGCATAAATACTGATGCAGTCTGAAAGCTGCCATCTTTCAGGAAAGATCCATCTGAAACTATGGCGTGGAGATGAGGATTGAAGTTGAGAAAATCACCATAGGTCTGCACAGCAATACTGGCGCCGGGAACAGCATCATCATATGGCACAGTGGATTTAAGGTAAGCCGTGATAACATTCCATGCACATATCGAGAGTTTTGCCAGCAATTTGCGGTCATAGAGAAAATAAATCCGTAACCGTTTTGGAATGCTGAAAACCCACTGTTTATAAGGGACATCCTTTAAAACATTAGTCAGCAGCCATTCTCCATACTCAACAACCCTTTTCTGATGACATGATGGACAAAAATGCCTGCGCTTACAAGAAAATGCCAATAAATATTCATGACCACAATCTTCGCAACGCACCCGGGCAAATCCAAAATGAAGATCTCCGCAATCCAGATATTTGTAAATCACAGTCATGACATATGTGCGCCAATAGCCGTACCGGGTTTTATACATATCATCCCATACCTGCTCCAGTTCTTCAAAGTGATTTTCAACGCACTTGTAATAAGCGCTTGCTTTGGGATTGCGAGGCTGATAAATATCAAAATCATATGGTGATGATTGTGCCATATTAAACCTGAAATAATGATTTCATTTGAAAATTAAATATGGTTGTATAGTATAGCCCGAAAATTTCATGAAATATAGAAAAATGGGTAGCAAAATCTCCGAAAATATTATATAATTCAGCATGTTATAAACAATTAAAACGGGGATTTTGCTATGACAGTTTGTACCACAAAAACAATCGAAATTACAAGATGTAAAAGTCGTAAAGTTCAAAACCTTTATAGGCCTAAAGTAGTTAACACTTTTTAAAGATGATCACCGGAAAATAGGGATTCGCATCGTGAAAGTGTAAAGCAGGAATGAAGGATGCCAATAATTACAATAAGTTATTTTGTAAACATCTTGATGTTTGGCATGAAAAATGAAACTCAATATTTTTATGCCAATTGCATTCTTAATTATCCCAAAAACGATTTTAATTTATAGGAAACTTCATCTTTTAATAGATGCTATAAATATTATAGCTCAACCAACTTGGAGATTGTAAATGATTTTCAATAAAAACTTAAACATACAAGGCAAAAAGATTTCTAAAAAATCTTCTACTTTTATAATAGCAGAAGCAGGTGTAAATCACCGTGGAGATATAAATATCGCCAAAAAATTAATTGATTTGGCTTCAGAAGCTGGTGCAGATGCTGTTAAATTTCAAGCTTTTAGAGCTGAATATCTTATTTTAGATAGTGTTCAAAAAGCACCTTATCAGCAAAAAACTACGAAGGCTTCAGAATCTCAATTTGATATGCTTAAAAAACTTGAAGTATCAAAAGAACAAAATCTTGAACTTAAAAAATACTGTAAAACGAGAAATATTATATTTCTTACAACTCCTTTTGACGAAAATAGTTTAGATGAGATAGATGAATTGGATTTACCTGCTTATAAAATAGCTTCAACAGATACTACAAATTTACCATTTTTGAAAAAGGTTGCACAAAAAGGTAAGCCAATATTTTTATCAACTGGTATGACATATTTATCAGAGGTTCAAATGGCATTGGAAACTATTTATAAATATAATAAAGATGTAGTATTATTGCAATGTACTGCCAATTATCCTATAAGAGATGATGAAGCAAATTTAACGGTGATAGATACATTTAAAAAGAATTTTGATGTGTTGGTAGGATATAGTGATCATACAGTTGGCACAGGAGCGGCTGCTTTTGCTATACCAATGGGTGCAAAAGTAGTTGAAAAGCATTTTACTCTTGATAAAGCTCAACAAGGTCCTGATCATAAAGCCTCTTTATCACCAGAAGAGTTAAAAGAGTTTGTTCGTATTGTAAGAAAGGTGGATGCTTTTATGGGAAGTGATATCAAAAAGCCAAATTTATCAGAATTAAAGACAAGAGAATCTTTGCAAAAGTGTTTAGTTGCTAATTGTGAAATCAAAAAAGGTGAAGAGTTTACAGAAGAGAATATTATTGCCAAACGAACAGGTGGTAAAGGTGTGTCACCTATTTATTACAAAGATGTCATTGGTCAAAAATCTAAAAGAAATTATTTTAAGGATGAATTGATTATATTATGAAATATATTTCAATAATTGGTGCTGGTAGCCATACGAGATCATCTATAAATTTATTAAAATATTATTTCTCAGACTATGATTATGGTATTTATGATAATTCATTTGATAATAAAAATGAAGAGTTTATACATAATATAAAGCTTCAGGGAAATTTAGAGAATATTCCACAGACTAGCAAATTATTCCTATCAATAGGGGATAATGAAAATAGAAAAATATTTTTTAATGAATTTTATGAAAAGCTAATCAAAAAAAATTTATTTCATCAAACAAGTTATGTTGAAAATAATAGTTCATTTGGTGTATCAAATCAAGTATTTGCAAATGTCTATATTAATTCTTTTGTAATAATTGGAGATGACAATATCATTAATACTTCTGCCATATTAGACCATGAAGTAAAAATAGGAAACCATAATCATATTTCTGTTGGAGCAAAAGTATGTGGAAGAGTACATATAGGTAATAATTGCTTTATAGGTGCAGGTTCAATTATTATAGATAAAGTATCAATCTGTGATGATGTTATTCTTGGGGCTGGTTCAGTTGTAATTAGAGATATTAATGAAACTGGGACTTATGTAGGTAACCCAGCGAGGAAAATAAAATGATATATATATCATCATCATGTGTAAAACATAAAAAAACAAAAGATTCGGTTTTAGAATTAGTCAATAATAATTTTAAAAATATTGAGTTATCTGGTGGAACTGAATACTACGATGGGTTTGAGGATGATTTATTAGAATTAAAAAATAAGTATGATTTAAATTATACTTGTCATAATTACTTCCCACCACCAAAAGATCATTTTGTGTTAAATTTAGCTTCTTTGGATGATGTAGTGTATGCAAAAACATTAGAGCATTTAAAAAAAGCAATATCATTATCTAAAAAACTTGGTGCTGAAAAGTTTGGATTTCATGCTGGTTTTTTTATAGATATTAAAGTAAGTGAAATTGGTAAAAAAATTACAAAAAAAAGCTTGTTTGATAAGGGAAAAGCTATACAAAAATTTTGTGAAGGTTTTAATGAACTAAAGATTTTTGCCAATAATTTAGGACTATATGTAGAAAACAATGCATTCTCTTCTACAAATGCAAAAACTTATAATAATGATAATCTTTTTATGCTTACTATCAGTAGTGAGTATAATGAATTAAGAGATAAAATTGATTTTAATCTACTTCTTGATGTGGCTCATTTAAAAGTAAGTTCAAATACACTAAATTTAAATTTTGAAGATGAATTAAAATTTTTAGTTAAAAAAAGTGACTATATTCATATAAGTGACAATGATGGATTACATGATTTAAATAGAAAATTAAATCAAAATTCAACATTGGTAAGAATGTTAAAAGAAATAAATTTAGACAGTAAAGATTTTACTTTAGAAATATATGACGATATGGATAGTATAAAAAGTACATGTATTATTTTGGAGGATATTATAAATGATAGATAAAATGACATGTCATGTAAAAGATAGTTTATTAACTGTTTTAAAAGTTATAGATTTAAATGCCAAAGGTATAATTTTTGTATTGGATAATGAAGATAAACTTTGCGGAACTGTTACAGATGGGGATATTAGAAGAGCATTGCTAAACGATATAAAACTTGACGAAAGTATTGAAAATATTATTTCAGATGATTTTGTGTATGCTACTACAAATGATGATTATGAAAGTATGATAAAAAAAATATCATACAAAGTAAAGATTATACCAATAATAAATGATAATAAAGAGGTAGTAGATTATTTTGAATATAATCAAAATATGTATTTTCCTGTAGCAATTCCTAATTTAAATGGAAATGAATTTAAGTATTTAACAGATGCTCTTTTGAGTACTTGGATATCTAGTAGTGGAGAGTATATTAATAAATTTGAAAATAATTTTGCATCATACTGTGATGTGAAACATGGTATTTCTTGTTCAAATGGAACGGCGGCATTACATTTAGCTCTGATGGCCATAGATATAAAAAATGGTGATGAAGTAATCGTTCCAGATTTAACTTTTGCTGCTACAATCAATGCAGTTTTGCACGCCAATGCAACCCCTGTGATAGTTGATGTCGAAGAGGACAGTTGGTGTATTGATCCAAATGAGATAGAAAAAGCGATCACATCTAAAACAAAAGCAATCATACCAGTTCATCTATATGGGCAAGTGTGCGATATGGGTGCTATTATGAATTTGACAAAAAAGTATAATTTAAAAATGATAGAAGATTGCGCAGAGGCTCATGGAGCGATGTATGATGGTAAAAAAGTTGGAAGTTTTGGGGATATAGGATGTTTTTCTTTCTATGGAAATAAAGTTATAACCACAGGCGAAGGTGGAATGTGTGTTACAAATAGTAGTAATCTTGATGAAAAAATTAGGATCTTAAGAGATCATGGTATGAGTAAGACTAAAAGATATTGGCATGATGTAGTTGGATACAATTATAGACTTACTAATCTTCAAGCTGCAATAGGACTAGCACAATTAGAAAGAATTGATGAGATCCATAAAAATAGGAGAAAATATGAAGAATTGTATAAACAAATCTTAGATAGCAATAAGTTTATTTTTCAAGAAGATTTGGATAGTCGCATAAGGATTACATGGCTGGTTAGTGTATTGATAGATAAGCAAATAGATCGAAATGAATATATTAACAACTTAAAAGAAAAAGGGGTAGATGCTAGAGCATTTTTTTATCCTTTAAGTGCTATGCCGATTTATAAAAAGTATTGCAAAACATATACACAAGTTTCACACAAACTTTCACAAAGAGGAATTAATTTACCAACTTATGAAAGTTTAAAAAGTGCTGATGAGATTAAAGTTATATTGGAAGATTGATAATGAAGTGTAAAAATTGTAATAGTAGTGCTATAGAATTGTATCATGATAAAGTATGGTCAGTAGATGACGGCAAGGTGTATAAATGTAATAATTGTGAATTGATATTTATAGCTCCAATAATGAGTTTAGAGGAAGAAAAAAAATTTTATAAAAATTATAATGAACATGTTAAAAAAAGAGGTGTAATAGCTGAAAATTCTATAGTAGAATTTCATGATAAAAGTAAATTTATTGCAAAAGAGAGATTAAAAATAGTAAATAAATTTTTTAATAATAAAAAAGTGGCTCTTTTCCATTTCATGTGGGTAAGTCATATTAATTACTTAATCGCCACATACGGGTTTAATGCCTTAAAATTCAAATCGCCTGTCAGCAGAAAAACAACAATTCTGAAATTTCGAAAGGTTTT
>Ga0256840_1003701_pt1 | contig 12083 bp, 11 predicted proteins | sample 355202metaG_FD_185969 | JGI IMG/M metagenome (GOLD analysis project Ga0256840, IMG submission 185969) | Hydrothermal vent microbial communities from Mid Atlantic Ridge, Atlantic Ocean - 355-202 | ecosystem: Environmental > Aquatic > Marine > Hydrothermal vents | place: Atlantic Ocean: Mid...
ATTACAATTAAAAATTGTAGATAGAGAACATAGTTTTGATATTGAAGATAACGGAAGTGGTATTCAAAGCTTAACAATTATCGCTCTTTATAGACTGTTGGCATCATTATCAGGTAAAAATATTATATTGGGTATTGAAGAACCAGAAGTTAATTTACATCCACAGGCACAAAAACAATTAATTAAAAGTATGATTTCTTCTTTGCATCCTGCACGTGAAATACAAATATTTTTTACTACACACTCAGCGGTAATCGTAGATGCTGTAAAACATACCGATATCATTTTATTTAGGAAAATAGCAGATAGGAAAAGAGGATTTAAAACAATTGTTACTCAATTGCCACATGATTTTATGGAGAGATATGGTCTTGAAGAAGGTGGCTATAATAAGTTTCATAAATATCGAAATAGTGAGTTTTTTTTCAGTAGATTTATTGTATTGGTTGAGAGTACAACAGATGCAGAAATATTTATTAAATTAATGGAATTAAAAGGCATAAAACTAGAAGATTACAGTCTTAGTATTTTGAATCTTGATGGTGTTGATAATATGAAGTATCCATTGTTTTTGATAAAAGAATTAAATTTACCATTTTTAACAATTCTAGACAAAGATTATTTTGTACTTTATTTAAATGACAAATTAGATGATAGTAGAGATGCTGTTGGTTTTCCCCGATATAAATATAATAGCTATAAGCGTGGTCGATATATTGATACTTTAATTACTAATGAGCAAGATTGTACTAACCTTCTTGATTTGTTTCGAACAAATCATAGTCGAGCTTTAGATTTATTAGAGAAATACAATATTATTTGTATGAAGTACTGTTTAGAAATGGATTTAATAGCATCTAATACAGCATGTGACCACTTTTATGAAAAATTATCTATCGCTTTAGAGGATAGAGAAAAACACACATTATTGATAAGTAATAAGAGTGCAATTAAAAAGATGAAAAACCTACTACATGTTATAGAATTAACTCCTCATAAAAATTTACCAAATTCCTATAAGCGAATCAAAAAAGTTATGGTTGAAAAAATTAAGGAATATTGTTGATTTAGGGGATTTAATTTATTCCTGATATAACTTCTTCACCATATCCATCCCACTATCAGGAGCAAGTTTAGCATACCGCATCGTCATCTTTATATCTCTATGATTCATGAGCTTCTGAATGGTAAAAATAGGTGTACCATTGATGGCAAGATGAGAGGCAAAAGTATGTCTAAACGTATGAATGACGACTCTGTTTTTTCTGTCGTCTTTGGCTAGACCTTGGTTAAAGAGTTTGTTAAGTGTTGGGCGGATGGTGCGAGCCATGGCGTTGTCACTAAGTCTTGTCTGCTTTCCACCGATGACATACTCATCGCCTTTGAGTGTAGGCAGGTACTTTTCTAGCATATCTTTCACATCATCATGAAGAAAACCAGTATAAGTACTGTTGTTTTTTAAGTCTTGGAGTAGCACGCTACCTCGTTCGAGATTGATATCTTTTTTCTTGATGTGCAAGATAGTTTGCAATCGCCCACCAGTAGACAATGCAAGCTTTATAAACAATAACTCTCTAAAATCGCTTATATGGTTTAAAAGTTGTTTGACCTCACTCGTACTTAGGTAACGCTCTCTATCGTTGTTCATGCTCAATTTTGAGATGCCTATACAAGGATTTAGGATATTAAGTTCCTTCTGTTTGATGGAATGGTTAAAAATAGTGCCTAAAAGTTGCAAGATACCATTGATAGTACTTGATGACTTCTCCTGTGCAAGTAATGATTGACGAAATTTTGAAATGTCATCTTTCCTCATGGTAACTATATTGGCTTTGCCAAATTTAGGTTCTATGTGTTTCATGTATTTGTTGTATTGATGTTTTACTTTTCTATAGGTACAGACTAGAGAATCATTGTTCTTCTGTGCATTCTCACTAAGGGCATGAAAGGCTTTACAATTTTCACAAGTCATGCACCGTCTGTCATCGAAATAGACTTTGGCAAGGCTACCTAGCGTGACGATATGCTTTTTCTTTTTGTGAGCAATAGGGTCTTCCCCCAATCGCACTTTATGAATGAATTCATTACGTTTATTGTAAGCATAAACTTCTGTAATGCCTTCAGATTTTTTACCTATTTTACAAAATATTTTTTTCTCAAATGCATCTTTGTATGTGACAGTATATGTGATGTCTCCATTGGCAAGATGATTGAGGTAAACACCATTGTATTTTTTAGATTTTATGCGAGCCATGTAATGCCTTTTGATTTGTGGATTTCATGGTCTAGAGGAGAGAAAGGAGGAGCATTTTGCTACCCTATTGCTACCCAAAATCAAGAAAACCTTGATTTAGTATAGTTGACATTGGGTAAAGAAAAGTTAATGTATTTACGCTGTGTAGGGGACTATAGAGGACTTTGGGTGACTTTAAGAAAGTTTGAGAAACCTATCTTTATAAATCCTCTCATCCGCACCATCTACTTACAATCAACTTTTTCACTTAACACTTTCTTCAAAACTTATTGTATAATTTCATTATGAAAATAATAATTAGGATTTATAATGGATAAAAGTTTAATGATTTTTATTGCAATAGGAATGGCTGCACTTTATTTAGTAACGAATTTTGTAGGTGATATTCAAGAAGAAGATAATGCGTATAGAAATAATGACTATAATCAAAAACATATGTATAAAGAATATATAACAGTCGACAGTATTGGACAAACTATACTAGATGTTACAAATGCAAATGCTAAAATACAATTAGGTGCATGGAATGAATCTTCATTAAAAAATGAATTTTTAGAATTATTTCCTGATTTTGGAGAGATGAAAAATTTTATACATGATAGAATCAAAGGAAAAATTATTCAAGATAAACTAAGAAGTAAAATTGATAGTATAGAAAATGAATTTTTTTCTGGAGGGATAAGTGCAGTAGATGCCAAGCGTGAGCTTGGCACGCTTAAATAACTAGCGACAAGGGTCTGTCATGTTATTTTGGTTGGCATAAAGATAGACTTCAACACGTCTATTGAGTGCTTTGTTTCTCGCAGAGTTATTCGGTGCGATAGGTTTCGCATACGAACATCCTTTGGTGAATGGTCTTCCATTAACAGTCAGTAAGTTTCCTACTGTCTGTGCACGTCTTTGAGAAAGTCTTTGGTTGTATTCGTAGCTTCCTGTGTTATCTGTAAATCCTGCTACACCTACAACTGTTTGCGGGTAGTTTGCAAGAAGTTGTCCTACTTTCTGCACTTTATTTCTTGCCCTTGCTTGTAGTCTTGCTGAATTGGTTGCAAACATCATGCGATCTCTAAACATAATTTTTACATAGTTGGGTGTTTTTGATACGATAATATCTCTACGTGGGTCGAGTGCTGCTAGAGGATCATTATTTACACCTGTACCTAAAGCACGAGCTATTTCATTGGCTTGTTGATCTAAACTATAACCTATACCTCCTCCTAATGCAGCACCTAAGAGTCCTCCTATAAGTGCACGCTGTCCTTTATGATTACCTTTGGTATTATATCCAATAAGCGCGCCTGCTAGAGCACCTGTGGCTGCACCTGTTTTGGTACGATCATAATTATTATCTTCTATGAGTCCTGGTTGATTATAACAACCTGCAAGTACAAATACTGCGATGGTTGCAGCTAACATTGGTTTAAGTAATTTCATTTTTTTCCTTTTTAATTATTATTTGATTTATTGCCATCCGCCTGTTTGAGCAGGTTGAGCATTGGTTGAGGCATCGCCTATGGCTCCTCCAGCTAATGCACCAAGCAATGCACCTGCTGCAATATTGGCACCACTGCCATCACCAACATTTCCACCTATTACAGCACCACTGACCGCACCAATCGCTGCACCTGTTTGTGTATTAGGATTTTCAAGTGCATTTGAATTTACACATCCACTTAATAATATAGTACCTGTACCAAAAGTAAGTAAAAATTTTATAAATCTTTTTTTCATTGTTTATCCTTTGTGAGATTTGAATGATTATAACACATAATAGTGAACAAAGTGTGAATTGAATTTAGGATTTTGTTATTTTTTCATGCCACTGGAACAGTTGTTTTTCAAAACCTATTTGCGAGGTGTTGTAGAAGCGAAATGGTTTTTCAAGGTAAGATTGTTTGACCCAGCCATGATAGTCATGTGGATAAAGATAGTTTTTCGCATGGGTTTTAATGTGTGAAGGAATAGGATGTATCTCACCTTCTTTGATGGTGTTTAAGGCACTGTTGATGGCATTATAAGCACTATTTGATTTGGGAGAGGATGCTAGATAGATAACAAGTTGAGAGAGCGAAATTCTTGCTTCAGGATAGCCTATATGTTTGACAATGTTTAGGGTAGAAGAGGCTAGGTTTAGAGCAGGAGGATTGGCATTGCCTATATCTTCGCTTGCCAAAATAGCCAAACGTCTAGCGATAAACTCTGCAGGCTCTCCACCATCAATGAGCCGCGCCAGATAGTAGATACTAGCATCTATGTCTGAACCACGTATACTTTTTATCATCGCGGAAGTAAGCTCGTAGTGACTTTCACTCTCAGACGAACCAGCTTGCATGGCATGAGGACGGATTTGTTTGAGTATCTCCAGGGTGATAGGTGAAGTAATGGTCGTAGCACTTTCTAGCAGGTTGAGCATGGCACGCACATCACCACCTGAAGAGAAAACAAGATACTCTTTGGCTTCTGCCTCGATGGCAATGTTCTCAAGTAAGAGTATTTTGTCAAGGTAGCTAAGCATTTCTCTTTCCGAAATACTTGTGAGTTCAAAAAGATGTGAACGTGAACGCATGGCAGCGGTTAATGAGTAGTAGGGGTTCTCTGTAGATGCCCCTATAATGAGTGCTGCATTACTTTCCATAAAAGGTAAAAGTACCTCTTGTTGGTTTTTACTCAGCCTATGGACTTCGTCAATAAAGATGAGAGGTTTTTGAAGGGCATTGGTATATTCTTTAAATATTTTACGTAAATCTTCTATTTTGAGTGTGGTAGCGTTCATTTCGTAAAAAGGACGCTCAAGTATCGTAGCAATGACTCTTGCGAGTGTGGTTTTACCACAGCCTGGAGGGCCATAAAAGAAAGTATGGGGTAGGGCATCACGTTCAATCAGTTTTCTAAGTACAGCACCCTCGCGCAAAAGGTCTGTTTGTCCTATGAGTGCATCAAGGGTTTTGGGACGGTATTTGAGCGCAAGGTTTGCCATAGTTAGTCTTTATATTTATACTTTTTAGTTTTAGCTGTTGCATGGTTTTCTTGTTCTTTTTTGCGCTTGTTTTCTTCTTCTTGTTTTTGGGCATTACGTGCATTTTTAACTTCAGCCATTTTATTGGTTCTCCAGCGTTTCATAAACTTATGTACATCATCATACTCTCTGCGCGTAAAGTAACGGGTTTTGTTCTCTGGTAGATTATTGAGCTCTATACCTCCAAAAGCCACACGCTTAAGGTCAAGGACTTTGGCATCAAAATGTGCAAAGAAACGTCTAAGTTCTCTGTTTTTACCTTCCGTAATGGTCACACGAAGTTTAGTAAAGTTTTTTCCCTCTCCACGTACTTCAAAGTGTGCAAATGGGGCAAACTCCATTGCATAAATCTTAGACTTTTCATGCGCACCTGCACGGGCATCCTCCAGTACAAGACCTTCTTTCATTGCATCTACCATCTCTTTGGTGACTGGTTTGTCTATTTTGAGGTTATAGGTACGGTCTAAGCCACTCTCCATAAGCGCTGTTGCTACTTCCACATCGTCCGTGAGAAGCAAAAGTCCTTCCGAGGCATAGTCTAGCCTACCTACAGGGGTAAAGTGTCTATATTTACCTGGTAATTTATGGTAAATCGTAGCACGCCCTCTGTCATCTTTTTTAGTGACAAGTACACCTTTGGGTTTGTTATATACAATGATGGTGAGTTCATTGGTCACCTTAATTGCTTTGCCTTTGACAAAGATACGGTCATCTTCTTGTACCTCATACCCAAATTCTTTCAGTGGTCTTTTGTCTAAAGTGACTTCACCTGCTTCTATAAGTGCATCTGCTTCACGACGTGAATACTTTGTGTTGTGTGATATATATTTGTTGAGTCTCATGTTATTTACTTTTTATTCCTGCATTAATTAAATCATGGATGTGTAACACACCGATGATATGGTTCTCTTGATTGGTAATAGGCAAGAGTTGAATTTTCTGGGTTTCTATAATCTCCAATGCTTCATAGGCGAGAAGGTCTACATTGTTATAGCTTGTTGGTTCTGTGTTGGCATAGTCTATCGCACAGTGATCTAGGCTAAAGCCTTCTTGCATCAGTGCGCGTCTTAAATCCCCATCACTCAAGAGCGCTACAAAAACATTCTCCTCGTTCACGATGAGTACATTTCCTAGCTTTCCTTGGCTCATTGTGACGATGGCATCTTTTAAAAGCGTATCTGTTTTGATAATAGGCAAATGTTCTGTGCGCATCAAGTCTTTAATGCGAATAAACAATTTTTTACCTAAACTCCCTCCAGGATGGAAAGAGGCAAAATCTTCTTTTTTAAAGCCCTTCTTTTCCATAAGTGCCACAGCCAAAGCATCACCTAAGGCCATAGTCAGTGTTGTGGAGGTAGTAGGTGCTATGCCAAGAGGACATGCCTCTTTTTCTACAGAGATATCTAAAAAGACATCAGCATATTTTCCTAATGACGAACTAGGATTACTGCTTAGTCCAATAAGTGGAATGTTAAAACGTTTAATATGGGGTAAAATTTTTGTTAACTCTTCACTTTCTCCGCTAGAACTAATAGCAAGTAGGGTATCTCCTTGTGAAATCATACCTAAGTCACCATGTAGCGCTTCTGTAGGATGTAAAAAGAACGAAGAAGTACCTGTGCTCGCGAAAGTTGCTGCTATTTTAGCACCTACAAGACCAGATTTTCCTACACCTGTAATAATAAGTTTTCCTTGGGTCTTTAGTATAAGTGATATTGCATCAAGAAAAGATGTATCAATACGATTTGCGGCAGTTAGTAGAGCATTGGCTTCTGTCTGTAAAGTTTCTTGTGCGATTTGGATGAGATTCATTATACTACTTTTGATTGAGTTGTATGATTATAGCATAGTGTTGATTAGGAGGATAGAGAAGGTCAAAAGAGATAGTTATAGCTTATCTCTTTTTGGGCGTTAAACAAGTGCCTTAGCTTGTTGAACCCATAAGTCCTTTTTTGCGCGATGTGCAAAGCTAGTATTTTCTTCCAGCCATAAAATATTTGCTTCACTCCAATGTGCTATTTGTGCAAAATGGTAGATTCCTGCTGCGTTGAGTTGTTCTTCTACTTTTGGTCCGATACCTTTTATCTCTGTTAAGGCATCTTTTTTGTTTGCTTTAGGGGCATCTAGTAACTCAGGTTTCTCGGCTTTTGTTGCTGTTTCTTCTTCTGAAACAGTTTCTATAAGAGTTTCAATTTCATCTTCTATGCTCTTTTTAGGTGTCGGCGCTTGTTCTTTTGTGGTAGACTTTTGTCTATCTACTTTTTTATCTGTTGTTTTTTTGCCAGTAGCTTTGGCCACGATAAATCCAAGTATAAACCCAATAAGTGCTGCTAGTAGTAAACAAAGTGTAATTTCTGAAGCAATTTCTAACATGATTATTTTCCTTTTTCTTTAGTATTATTTTGAGATTTTGTATCTCTTTCTTTTAAACGCTCTTGGTGTGATGCCTCTATCTCTGCAGAGGCTTTATCCATATTTTCAATGGCGATACGTCTATTTTCTAAAGCACGTTTAATGAGTGCGTGAAGCCTTGTTTCTGCCTCATCTCTATTGCTCAGTGCTGTATCTTGCTCTTTTAAAACAGTAAGTAAATAATCTACCACTTCTTTTTCTTCTTCTTTCGTATTGAGGGCAGGTTGTTTGTTTACTTTTATATTGTGACTTGTTGTTTTTGTGACTGTCTTTTCTGCCATGATTTCATGCGTAACAGCCTTTTCTTTAGGTTCTGTTACATCTGACGAGACCACGGAAACAACAGTTTTTTTGATTTTTTCTAGAAGTGTAGGCTTTTGCTCAACTTTGGGTATAGCTTGGGCTTGGGTGTCTGTGCTGGTTTGCTTTTCTACAACAGTTTCTTCTTTTTCAGGACTTATGATTTCTGCTTTTTGCTCAAGTGGAAGAGTGGTATTTTCTTCTGAAGTATTGAGTGCATAAAGTGCATAGGTTTTTTGATATACACAGGTAATGATAAGTGCGAATAAAAGAAAAAGGAGTGCAAATAGTGATTTTTTCATATGTCTTCCCTTTTATGACGGTTTAAGGGACAATTTTATCTGTTAAATCATTAATAATAGCTTAAACTTATAGTTAAGATTAATTTTAGTTATGATATATCCTGCCCGAAGGCAGGGTATTATACGATGAAAATGGTAGGAATGATAAGTGGGTATCTCTTTTTTGTACGTACCACATGCTTGCGTACAACAGCACGGATATCATTTTCAATATCTTTATGGTTTTTGAGGGCTTCAGGTTTCATGTTTAGTAACATAGTTTCAAGAAGTACTTCTATCTCTTTTTGGAATTTTTTATCATCTTTATCTGCAACAAGTCCATGGGTAGTAATGACAGGCTTCCCAACTACTTTCTGTGTAGATTGTGAAATTTGTGCCACCACATTGACAATACCATCTTCAGCCAACTTCTGTCTGTCCAGTACTACATCGTTTTCGATAGTCATATTGTTTTGGTTGTCAATGTATGTTTTACCAGACTTCACAGTTTTCACCTTTTTAAGGTATTTGGTCGTGAGTTCGATTTGGTCACCATCTCCCATAAGTAAGATATTTCTTTCATCTACACCACACTCTACAGCTGTTCTAGCATGTTTTGCGATGTGATTATACTCTCCATGCACTGGCAAGAAGAATTTAGGCTGAATGAGACGCAAGATAAGCTTTTGCTCTTCTTGTGCTGCGTGACCAGAGACGTGAATATCTGCAAACTCTTTATAGCGTACTGTACATCCTGCTTTCATAAGTTTGTTCATAAGGCTAGAAACAGATGCTTCATTCCCTGGAATGGCAGAGGCAGAGATAATCACTGTGTCACTTGGTTTGAGTTTAATGTGTCTATGCTCATCGGTTGCCATACGGTTGAGTGCTGCCATCGTTTCACCTTGTGAACCTGTGGTTACGATAAGTACTTCATGGTCGGCATATTTAGGTACTTCATGTACTTCGATGAAGTGTTTGTCTTCGATGTCCACAAATCCTAAGGCACGGTTTGTCTCGATATTACGCTCCATAGACCGCCCGATAACACAGATTTTTCTACCATGTAGTACGCCTCTTTCCATCGCTTGAACGATACGGTGTACGTTTGATGAGAAGGTAGACATAATCACTCTTCCTTTAGCAAGCTCAAAGAGTGTATCAAAGGTTTTACCTACTACTTTTTCAGACTTGGTTGCCCCTGGGTTGTGTGAGTTTGTCGAGTCAGAAAAGAGACATAAAACACCTTTTTCACCATAATGTGCAAAACGACGTAAGTCCATGGTGTAGTTATCTACAGGGGTATGGTCTACTTTAAAGTCAGCCGTATGGATAATAGTCCCTGCAGGTGTCTCAATAGCCAATGAACATGCATCGATAATAGAGTGTGTATTGTGCATCCATTCGATTTTCATATCACCGATTTGGTGTTGTTTTCTCATGGTGACAAAGTTAAAGTTTTTTGTATATTGAGAAAGTCCATGCTCGTTAAACTTGTTTTCTATCATTGCAAGTGCAAGAGGTGTACCATAGATAGGGAACTGTAACTCTTTAAAGAGGTAAGGCATCGCACCAATGTGGTCTTCGTGACCGTGCGTGATGATGACATAAACGTCTTTTTCCTTATTGAGAGTATGCAAGTAAGAGAAGTCAGGTACCAAGATATCTACACCATGCATAGTCTCATCAGGGAAGCTCATGCCTACATCGATGATGATAGCTGTAGTTTCAGTCTCAAGTACTGCCATGTTTCCCCCGATTTCACCCAGTCCACCTAGTGGTGTGAAACGGATTTTACCTTGTACAGACATGTCAGCGTTTCTCCATGGATTCATGGTTGCTTCTTTTACTTTGTCGTTAATCTCTAAGTATTTTCTCATTTCATCGTTGACGGTAGTGACATTTCTGCGTTTATTTCTGTTTTTGTTCCCTCCACCATTTTTATTGTTGTTAGGTCTATTATTGTTACGATTTTGGTTAGGTTTATTCCCTTGTTTTGGGTGGTTAGGCTTATTATTGTTTGGCTTACTTTCCCCGTTATTGTTTCGGTTTTGGTTATTACGATTCTTGTTTTGATTCGGGTTTGGTTTTCTGTTGCCATTTGGTGCAGGTCTGTCTTGCACGTTGCCGTTTACATCAGGCTTCGCATTAGGCGTTCTGTTCGGGTTTGGCTTTCTATTTGGGTTAGGGCGGTTACTGTTTTCGCCTTGTGGTCTATTTTGTCTATGCGGGTTCGGGCGTCTCTCTCTTGGTGCGTTAGTGTTGCTGCTTGGCGTTTTTTGCCCTTGATTTTGAGAGCTTTCGTTGTTTGTTTTGTTGTTTTCCATCTAAATTATCCTTTAATTCATTATATATGTGATGATAAATAGATGTCTCAGCTTCATGAGGTCGAAGATTAGCGTCTAGCGCCAGTTTTGAAAAAAGTGCGTTCACAATATCTTTTGAAAAAGCAGCTGAGAGATTTTTAGAGAGTTTTTTACGCGGTTGCGCAAAAGCTATTTTTAAAAATGCTTCAAACTTCTCATCATCTTGTGACTGGTTTTTTTCTATTAAAAGCACGGCAGAAGTGACGTTTGGAGGGGGTACAAATGCTTCGGCTTCTACCTCGAAACAGAGTGTCGCTTTCCCTACGCTTTGTGCGAGGACAGAAAGAGCGGAAAACTCTTTTTGTTTGACCTCGGCAGAAAACTTAACGGCTACTTCTTTCTGAACCATGACCAAAACACTTTGGCAATGCTCATCTTTCAATGCTTTTAAAATAATATTGGTCGCGATATAATAGGGTAGGTTAGCCACTAGATGATAAGGTTCATCCAGTAGGCTTCCTGACTCCCAACGCTCAAGCACATCGCCACACCGTAGTTCAAAATTCCCGTCGTGGATGGAATCTTCAAACTCAGTGTTCAGATGCTCACATAATCTTTTATCAACCTCAAATGCTGTGACATTTCGAACTTTTACAAGTTCTTTGGTTAAATCACCTAAGCCAGGCCCAATCTCTGCAACTTTGAGGTTGTCGTTGGGCATCGCTTGGATGATTTTATGAAGGACAGTATTGTCTTTCAAAAAGTTTTGACCAAATTTTTTGGATGCAAATTCGGCTAAATTTTCAATAATCATACTATAATCTTCCTTTATAACCTATATTAATCACTTGTAGTAGATTATTTTTGTATAATTCTACCATAATATTTGGAGAGTTAAATGGATTATTTCGCAAAACGTATCATACCGTGCCTAGATGTCAATGATGGACGTGTAGTAAAAGGTGTAAATTTTGTTGGACTTCGTGATGCAGGTGACCCTGTAGAGGTGGCACGTCGCTATAACGAAGAAGGTGCAGATGAGATTACCTTTCTTGACATCGGTGCAAGCCATGAAGGGCGTGATACCATTGTTGATGTGGTGAAAAAAGTAGCACAGGAAGTTTTCATTCCTCTCACTGTAGGAGGAGGTATACGAGAACTTCCTGATATTTATAACCTTCTCAATGTTGGCTGTGACAAAGTAAGTATCAACTCTGCTGCCATCAAAAGACCAGCATTTATTGAAGAGGGTGCAAAACGTTTTGGCTCTCAGTGTATTGTCGTAGCGATAGATGCCAAACAAGTCTCTGAAAATAAATGGAACATCTTTACCCACGGTGGACGTAATGATACAGGTATCGATGCATTAGAGTGGGCAAAAGAAGCTTATGACAGAGGGGCAGGAGAGTTATTGGTTACCTCTATGGATGCAGATGGTACCAAAGCAGGGTTTGATAATACGTTAAATAAAAAAATATCTGAACTCGTCAATATCCCTGTTATCGCCTCAGGCG
>Ga0256840_1003702_pt1 | contig 12082 bp, 9 predicted proteins | sample 355202metaG_FD_185969 | JGI IMG/M metagenome (GOLD analysis project Ga0256840, IMG submission 185969) | Hydrothermal vent microbial communities from Mid Atlantic Ridge, Atlantic Ocean - 355-202 | ecosystem: Environmental > Aquatic > Marine > Hydrothermal vents | place: Atlantic Ocean: Mid...
TTTGTAACGTATCATGTGCAAGCCTTTTGTTGAGTATTGCTCTGTATGCTTGCATAGTGTACTACCTTTTTAAAGTCTTTACTCTACAATAACAGTTGGTTGTGACTTTTTGAGGACAATCTAGTTATTGCTATCCTACCCTGAACCAGGAAAAGGTACGACTGACATGACAAAGAATGAGGAGCCTATAAAATCCCAATTTTTTACCACAAAAATTATAAACCAAATAATCGGAAGTAACGTACCCAGGGCTTCCAGTTAACATCAACTGCCTGACCATTAAGGGAGGTAACATCCTTTCCCATTCACCTTTCAACCCTTCAGTCCCCACATATCTGCAATTACATTTTTCACTTACATAGCGCACAGCAGCCCCACAGACACAGCTGCGGACCTCACCTAACCCTTCTTCCCTGCCGACCCACTTAAGCAAATTATTACGTTAACTCAACACGATTCACTCAAATTTTTAAAAATATTATTGTATTTATGGCCCACCTTGTAGTACTTAGTATGGTTATTACTATTTCGTACTCTCCTACTGGTCACAAATATGCCATCTGCCTTAACACCCCAAACGTCTCTTCACAGCCGGGAACACGGTTGCCAAGCCATCATCACTTGCAGTTCCCACGGAAAAATAAAAAACTGGAACAAGAACGCTGAAAAAATATTTGGATATAATGATGAGGATGCCGTCGGAAAAAATCTATTTGAACTTATTCAGCCAGGAGCACTCGATAGCAGTCAGCAGACTTCACTGCAGAAAATAATTGAGTCTGGTGAGGATGCAGGGGCCAACGTAAAGCCTGTTGTGAAAATGGTGCATCATTGCAATGGCCACCTCATCCCTGTTGAGATACTGGTTTCCACAATTGCCCCTGATGTTCTGATTGTTGTTATTTTTGATCTTACCTCCAAAATACGACCAGAATGGGCTGTGCAGGATGCCCAGGATGCTATTAACGACATTCTCAAAACGGCCCTGGAACCACACAATCTCCAGATACAGCTAAAATACATTCTCGACTGCATACTGACCATTAAAACCCTGCAACTTTTACCTATCGGTGGGATCCTGCTGGCATGGCAGGACAAGAGTAAACTTACTCTGGCTGCCGAACATGGTTTTTCAACGGAACAGAAAAAGGCCTGTAAACTTGTAGATTTCGGCTTCTGCCATTGTGGTCGTGCAGCATCAACAAGAAAAATTCACTTTGTAGATTGTACCACAAATACTAATAATATTATCTTTAACGAGATGAGACCCCACGGCCATTACTGTATTCCCATTATTAAAGAAACCAGACTCCTGGGCGTCATCTGTCTTTATGTTGCCCATGGTTATGTCCAGAACAGGAAGGCTGAGGATCTCCTTGTTGCAATCTCCAATATTGTTGCCGGGATAATCGACAGTAGAAGACTCAACGATCAGTTGCTTGGCAGCATAAACAGCTTAAAACAGACTATCATGGAGTTGGAAGACGAAAAGAAGTTCTCAGAATCAATCATGAGAGGACTTAATCACGGACTGATCGTGACTGATCTCAACTTTGTTGTCCTTAAAAATAATTCCATGGCCGAGATGATTCTAGCCCCCTTCAGTCAGACTCTTCACAGCAAAACCATTGATAATATTTTCGGTATCGAGGCTGCCGAAAAAATCATCTCCTCTGTTGACTGCAGCCCGTCAGCCGCTAATTTGCTTCAGCAGGATATTACTCTGACATCAGCAAACGATGGTATTGAGAAAATCATAAACTATTCCATTGTACCTCGAGAAGATATGTCATCCGAACAGGTTGGCTACATCATCTCATTCAGTGACATGACCGAACTTACCTATGTCCGAAAAGAAATGGAAAAAATGAATCGTCTGGCCACCGTGGCCGAAATAGCCTCTGCCGTCGCCCATGAAGTACGAAACCCTTTGGCCGGCATAAAGATTATGGCGCAGTCCATTCAGGAACATCCTGACAACATGGAGGAACTCATGGAATGCTCAGGCAGAATCAGCAATCAGGTTGATAGGCTCAACCAACTCCTCACAGAGTTTTTCACCTATGCCCGTCCGGTTACACCAAAGAGGATTTCCACCACTATCGATACAATCCTTGCGGACACCAAGCCCTTAATTGTCAATAAGCTTCTGAAAAGGAAGATCTCCCTCATTGAAAAATTTCCTGCCACTCCCTACCATATCAAGGCGGATCCCAACCAGTTACAGCAGGTCTTTCTCAATCTTTTTCTCAACTCCATCGACGCCATTGGTGAAAATGGAAAGATTGTAATTGAAATTGGCCCTCCAGACACTACGCTTCTTCGGAATTTCAAACTGAAACACCCCACCATCCTGCGGGGTAAGGGATATATCCAGGTTCTCTTTGCCGACAATGGAAAGGGGATCCCTCCTGATGGAATAGAAAATATTTTCGAACCATTTTTCACCACCAAGAAAAATGGGGTTGGTCTTGGGCTTTCGATTGTGTACCGGATTCTGACTGAAAATAAAGCTGCCATTCTTGTCGAAAGCAAGAATGGTGAAGGTACTGCTTTTACCATGTTTTTTGAAACAATCCTGAAGCCTTGACCACGTTGTAAGTATTACTGTTCAAAATATGGTTGTACCGACGTAACCCTAATAAAAAAATTGCTGCCTCTGCTGAGATGCCAGCACAAACAAGGTCTACATCATATGGGCTCAATACTCATCGTCGACGATATGGAAGACATGCGTTACTCCCTTTCCTCCATTGTCAAAAAAGAAGGCTGTTCTGTATTTACTGCTGACAGAGGTGCCAATTGCCTGGAAATTCTCAAAAGTAATATTATTGATCTTGTATTCCTCGACCTAGGATTACCGGATAGCGACGGAATTACCCTGCTCCCGGTCATTAAAAACATCAGCCCTGATATTGACATCGTTATCATCACCGGCATCAACGAGGCAAAAAGTGCAGTGACAGCCCTCCAAGAAGGAGCGATCGACTACCTTGTCAAACCCTTCTCCATCAATGAGTTCAAAGCGGTCCTGAACCGCGTTATGCTGTCAATAATGATGCGGAAAACAACCAGCCTTTCCCACCTGAAAAGTGATAGCGACAAAATGATTGCCGCCTCCGAGGCCATGAAACCTGTTCAACAAGCTATTGAACTTGCCGCAACTGTGAACACCTCAGTTCTTGTCACCGGCGAAACCGGTACAGGTAAAGAACTGGTAGCAAGGGCAATCCATGAGCTGAGCCTTACCAACCATCACAAAAGTGGGGTCTTTGTAAAAGTTGACTGTGGTGCGCTTTCAGAAAACCTTATAGAATCAGAACTTTTTGGACATGCCAAAGGCTCTTTCACCAACGCTTCCAGTGAGAAAAAAGGGCTGGTCGAACTTGCCAATGACGGCACCCTCTTCCTGGATGAGATTGGCAATCTGCCGGTCTTATTACAGCCAAAGCTGCTGCGTCTGATCGAAGATTCAACATTTAGAAAAGTAGGCGGACTAAAAGACATTGGTGTCCAGATACGAATAATCGCTGCAACCAACTGTAATATCAAGGAATCAATCAGAAAAGGACAGTTCAGAGAAGACCTGTACTACAGATTGAATATACTACCAATTGTTCTTCCACCACTACGTGACAGAGAAGATGACATCCTCCTGCTGTCCAACTACTTTCTCCACAAGTTCAAAAAAGAGATGGGAAAGGCCATTAAAGGATTCACCCCTGGTGCCTGCTGTGCTTTGTCTGCTTTTCCATGGCAGGGAAACATACGAGAATTAAAAAATCTTATCGAACGTGAAGTAATTTTCTGCAAAGGAGAGTGGCTCACCATGCATTGCCTGCAACCTGAACATGATCACATTGAAGCTGAAGATGATATCATTTTACCACTCAGAGAAATGGAACAAAAATATGTCAGAGAGGTGCTTCTTAAAAGTTCAAATAATAAATCAAAAGCAGCCAGACTGCTCGGCATCTCCAGAACCACCCTCAGAGAAAAATTATAATTGGACAGTTTCTGGCCACCCGATCAGTTACTGACCAGTTACAGAATTCTTATTGCAGCCATTTCCCAGCCCACAACTGTTTCTCCACCTTTTTCTACAGTTTCAAGCTCCCTCTCTGTACTTTTCCTCTCCAGGCATATCTCTTGCATAATAAGACATGACAGCTCCACTGATAAACACCGTAAAGCAGCTGAGTTTAAGAAAATATTTTTTTCAACACAGCTACTCGTTGCCCCTTAACAGAAAGTCACCTGGACAACCGCCAATATGGAGAAAATGAAACGGATACTAGTTGTTGATGATGAAGAAGATATGTTGTGGATGTTGCAGAGGAAACTCAACAAAAACATGACTGATGTTGAAATACTCGCAGCCCATTCAGGTGAAGAAGCCCTGGAAATCCTGGCTGCAACGAAGATAGATCTGGTTATTACAGATATTAATATGCCAGGCATAAATGGTCTTGACCTTCTCATTGAAATCAAAACCCATTACCACCATACAGGGGTTATGATCATGACAGCCTATCCGTCAAGTGTCTACAAGGACAAGGCCATGACCAATGGGGGGCTCAGGTTCATTGAAAAGCCATTCGATATCCATGAATTACGAGAACAGGTGCAAGAAGTGTTATCTAGAAACGAACGATTTCGGGGGGTTGTTGACGGAATAGAGCTCCTTGACATTGTACAATTTAATGGTCTTTCAAAATCCACATCAGTTCTCAGGGTAAAGACAGATGAGACTGAAGGTATGATTTTTTTTAAAGATGGCGCAGTCATCCATGCTATGTGCGATCAAGAAACTGGAGAAAATGCATTTTACAAAATTATAGCTTTTCAGGGAGGTACAATTGAGAACATGAGGGGGGTCGAGTCACCAATGGTCAGTATCAGAAAAAATATTGCCGCCCTCCTTATTGAGGGAGCGAACAGAACCGACAAATCAAATTTTGAGTCAACCAGTGATAAACAGAATGCTGATCCAAAACCAACGACCCATCGGCACGACCGGAATTTCGAGAAAAACCCGGTCAGCATACAGTCAATAACCAAAAAAACAATCCCCAGTGAAGAGGAAGAAATGAATAAAATTGAAGAAATCCTGTCAGAGTTTACAAATATTGAAGGTGTCCACACTGCATGTCTGGTTGGAAGAGATGGCTTTATTCTGAACCATATTGCGAGACAAAACGTTGATCCGGAAATGGTGGGAGCCATTGCTTCAAGTGGTTTCGGTTCTGCATACTCCATGGGAGGCCAACTCGGTCAAGGTGACTTGACCATGACCATGATAGAGTATGAGAATGGACCGGTTATGTTTGCTCCGGTTGGAGCGGAAGCATTCCTAGTTATTGTCGCCGACAAAGAAACAAACCTTGGCTGGGTTCGGCTCTCTATCAAGAAAAATGCAAAAACTATTGCCCAAAATGTTTCAGTATAACCTTGCATACTTTACAGTCACTTACCCAAAACAAATAAACAGGAAAAACAGCTATGACTAAGGCAAAAATTCTTGATATTGCGCATATAAGTTTTCTGGATATGATTAAATCAATCATCACCCTCAGTGGTCCGGCAAGTGCTAAAGGAATACTCATTCGAAATGCCCTGGCAACAGCTGAGAAAACTGAAAAAGTTGAATATTCCACTCTTGAGGAATATATCGCAGCCATTGAAGACTCAAGCAATCCCATCACTCGGATCGAGGGAACGTCAACCCACTGCGGAGACATGGTATTCGGCCTGGAAAAATGCCCTTTTGAGTGTTCTATCAATAATTATAAAGAGGTCTTTAAAGATATGCCGGAAGGCTATGCCAGTTTCACTGCAGAATTCAATAAAAGCAGCCCGATAACAAACAAATACAGGGTAGGTGAAGGGGCAGGGGTCAGTCCGTTTTGCTCTGTACATCAGCCTCTTCGGTCTGCAATCGCAGACAAGATCAAAATCGGTGGAAAAAGAATTTCAATCTCACAGCTCGGCTGCAAGTCTGCTGCAGGTGTCAAAGGTATTGCTCAAAAATGGCTCGACGAGAGTGGCATTCATTTAGATAAAGTTTACGAAATACTGGAAAACAATATGTGCTGCTATCATGTGAAAATTGAGAACGACTGACCGTTACCTATTGCTGCAGACCTGACTGGATAACATCTGAATCTGTGAGATGCAATGGTGATGCAGCCTGTTTTTTTAAACACACTGGTTGTAGTGAGCTTTATCAATGGGTTCAAGGAGAACAGGATGTGTCGACAACGAACGCCCCAAAGGGAGGGGAAAGTTTTTTTCAAAAATACCTGGCAACAGATTATACAGCCTCATTTCAATATGTTACAAAAAAAACACCACAAAGCCTTCACAGATTAAAGAAGGTGGCTGTCTGCCCCGGGTACCAGCCAGCACCAGATTATCATTCCAGATAGTTTTCTGCCAGGAAAGAAGCAAACTGTTGAAACTGACTATCATAGTCTTCCATAACCATCCTAGCAAGCCCCAGCCAGGAGCCTTTCTCTGTCATAAGAAAGATAAAAAAAGGCTGGTCAGACAAACACCTGATTATGAAATAATAATCCTGAGTAGTTATCAAAATATCTTCTGTCAACTGATCACCAGCCAGAAGCGATATGGCATTTTGATTTGATTTGACTATAGAGGCCAGATACGCTGAAGCCGCTGCCGAATCAATGCCTTCTCTGCGACAATCTTCAGCGATTGACAAGCCGTCATTGATTGATACCACGGCAGCTACAAGGCTTCCTGGTATGGCATCCGACATATTCTTTAGTACCACTTTGATTGTTTCAATCATAATTTCCCGTTATTCTCCTTAAGACTGAATAAGTCCTTCCATCTCTTAGAATCCGTTATCTTTTTACCTTGCAAATATATTGCCAACACTCATGTAATCAGTGAACCAAACAGATAAAAATGGAAATTTCCATATAACCACAGTGTTTTACGGTTTCTTACGAGACCTTCATGTTTGATTAGCATTAAAAGTTGCTAATTGATAGGCAGAACCGATATTTTGTTTTACAATGTTACTGAATCATTAACGTTCGAGATAATTACAGGTACATCTGTTGTTTTTTACTAATCAGTGAACATCCGTTGATATGGTCAATGGGGTTAAAGGAAAATGTCAGCTGTTACCTGCAGCAGAAATGGTATATTCCTGCTTACAACACAAGGATTTTTATCTTTATGAAACAAGAAAAAGCTCCAACCTGTGCCGAAAGGCTCTTTGGCAAGAGCCTGGAAAAATCAATCCGGCAGGCCATGACTCCACTGGATGAATTTGTCCATAACGAAGCCTCATCCGGTCTTCTTCTCATGGCCTGCACTGTGATTGCCATGGCTATAGCCAACTCCAGACTTTTTCCCTTTTATGACGCCATTCTCCACACGGATATCACTGTGGGTGGAGGAGCGTTTGCTCTCACCTATTCGCTGCATCACTGGATAAACGATGGTCTTATGGCTCTTTTTTTCTTCACAGTGGGTCTTGAAATAAAACGTGAAATCCTAGTGGGTGAGCTCGCTGACAAGCGACAGGCAATTCTTCCTATAGCTGGTGCCCTCGGCGGAATGGTTGTTCCGGCTCTTGTTTACGTTGCTATCAACAGGGGTACTGATGCCGTTTCCGGGTGGGGCGTTCCCATGGCAACAGACATAGCCTTTGCCCTTGGAGTCCTGGCACTCCTTGGGAAGCGTATCCCCAAGCCTTTAATAGGGTTCCTTCTGGCACTTGCCATAGTTGACGATCTTGGTGCAGTCCTAATTATTGCCGCCTTTTACACTGAGCAGATCAATGTCCTGGGTCTTCTCTTTGCTAGTGGCGCATTTCTCATGTTACTCATTTCTAATAAAACAGGAATTCGCAGACCATTACCCTATATTTTTTTTGGCATACTGCTCTGGCTTGGCCTGCTCAAGTCCGGCGTTCATGCAACTCTTGCCGGTGTTATAACAGCACTCACTGTACCCGCCAACTCCCACTGTGACATCATCCCCTTTTTACGACGTATGCGACAATTAACCAACAAATTTGAGCGGATTAATGAGTCTGGGAAGAACATTATGCAGAACAGCAGGCAGCAGAAAGTCCTGCAGTCCATGGAAGACTTTGTTCATTGTATGGAGAGTCCGCTGCAACGCATGGAACATAATCTCCACACCTGGGTATCGTTCCTCATTATTCCAATTTTTGCACTGGCCAACGCCGGTATTCCCATTGACATGGCAACCATCGGCCAAACAATGGCCCATCCCGTAACCTTGGGAGTGATAAGTGGACTGATTGGTGGTAAACTCATAGGTATTTTCTTTTTTTCATGGCTGGTTGTTAAACTTGGCTGGAGCCGTCTTCCCCAGGGTGTCACCATGCCACAAATTGCAAGCGTCAGTCTGCTTGCCGGCATTGGCTTTACCATGTCCATTTTTATCGCCGGGCTGGCCTTTGACGATCCCAGCTATCTTTTAAATGCAAAAATAGGAATACTTGCCGCGTCACTTTTAGCTGGTATCGCAGGCTATGTTTCCCTGCGCCTCTGCACAACTATCCCTGAAAAATAAGGGTACCTCCGGATATGTCCCTGACAGCAACACTTTCAGACTTGATCAAAGGCTGCCCGAGAAATATCAAAAGACGGTTGCTTCGCGATATTCTCCTGATCCTCTTTGTCACCTCAGGCGCAATCCTGGCCATTGTTCTACTCCAAGGCATAAAGACACAGCGTGATATTTCATCGGCCATCATCACTAAGGCAAACAAGCAGGTCACCAGGCATTTCCTTTCGTTCACCGACCCGCTTGGTAACACTCTGAAACTCCTTGGCAAATGGGGCGAATCCAACTTACTCAAAATAGATGACCCCACACTCATTGCCACACAATTCCAGGCGCTCATAGAGATCCAACCTAATATTTTTTCCATCAGCGTTGCAGATACGAAGAACAATGCAATACGACTCTCTCACAATAGTGGCCAGTGGACCCTGTATCAATACAGTGAATCCGGTACAAGCTCATCACAATGGTATAACGGTAAACTTCAAAACAGAAAGGGTGCTGTTAACTCAAGCTACGACATGAGCAAGGCGACCTGGTTTCGAGGAGCAATGGTAACTGCGGCGAATGCACCTCCGTTCCTCACCGGACCATACATTCAGCCTGACACCGAAGAGCTGGTCATCACCACCAGTCTTCACTGGTCCAGACGTGACAACCCTGACAGGAGTTTTGTCTCTGCTGTATCCTTTACCATCAGAAGTCTTGTGACATTCATTGAGAAACTTGAAATCACTTCCAACAGCCACATTCTACTATTTAAAAAAGACGGCACTTTGCTCGATGGCGGTATTGCAGCCCCGAAATCATCGCAAAACCATCTCAGCGTTCAACTTCTTGATAAAATCAGCGGCCGCTTGAAAAGCGGAAAACTCAGCAATAACCAGACTGTCTCCCTTAAAGACATGGGTAAAATATGGTGGCTTGGGATTAGTACTCTTTATGACAGCAATGATGATGTATGGGTAGCTGTGGTCATCCCGGAAAATGATATATTCGCTGACCTTCACCAGCAGTGGCTCCGTTTTGGGCTGCTGATTGGTTCTATTTTTCTCACCGGTATTATCATGGCAATTTTTCTGGTAAGGAAATACAGCTATCAGCTGAAAAATTTGCCACAGCAGCACATCCAGGCTCAGAACTTCGAATCTGAAGTAGCTGCGCTCATTCGAGCTGGAGAATCAACCACCCTCGAATTCAAATCAACCATGCGCACAAATCTTAAAACGGGGAAAACAGGAAAAGAAATTGAAATCGCCTGGCTAAAAACAGTTGCAGCCTTCATGAACAGTGATGGTGGAATACTGCTCATTGGGGTGGATGACTCCGGTAAAATTCTGGGGATCGATGCCGATAATTTTGCAAATGAAGACAAGTGCAGACTCCATTTCAAAAATCTCCTCAATACTCACATAGGCGCAGAGTTCACCAGATTTATTCACCTTAAGATCGTCACCATCCAGGGGTGCACTGTCCTGATTGTTGAATGTGAACGGGTACGCCGTCCTGTATTCCTTGCCATGGGAAAACAGGAGGATTTCTTCATCCGCTCTGGACCATCAAGTATGAAGATGTCCATGAGCCAAATGGTCAAGTACCTGTCCGAACGATAGCAGCTGCTGGTGCTGACGAATGAATCAGTCCTCTCTCTCCCTTATCAAAATGTGCGAGAACCCCCTCATGCCAAAAACCGACTATAAGAATATCACCGCCCGTTGCTTTATCAATGCTCCATGGTACGATTTAAAAAATCGCTACCTTGAGTTATTTCTCCACCATGGTATCCAACCGGAAATTGGACTTGAGGGACTCTGTCTCTATAATGAATCACCACATGAATTTAGCAGGATTGCAGTTGCCCTCAACGAGGCAGACCTCTCCTGCACCCTCCACGCACCTTTCTTTGACCTTGCTCCAGGAGCCCTCGATCCAGAAATACTCAGGGTCAGTCGCAGCAAACTAAAGAAAGCAGCAAAACTGATACAGGTATTCAAACCTTTATCCATAGTCTGTCACCTTGGATTTGAAGAGAACAAGCAGGGGTACAAAAGAAAGGAATGGCTCAAAATCGCCCTTGCGACCTGGAACGAACTTGAAGAAGTAGCAGCTGCCAACGGGTGTCTGCTCATGCTAGAAAATACCTATGAAACCAGCCCCGATATCCATGAAACACTTCTATCGCAGCTAAACCCGGCCACCAGCGGATTCTGTATGGATACTGGCCATCTTATGAGCTTTGCAAAAACATCCTGGAAAGACTGGCTCCCGAGACTCTCTCCCTGGCTGGGTCAACTGCACCTCCATGACAACAATGGAGCAAGCAATGAACATCTGGGACTGGGACAGGGTTCTTTTGACTTTGTAGAGCTCTTCCAGTTCCTCAGTGCCTCAGCACTTCGCCCCTTGATCACTCTGGAACCCCACAGCGAAAAAGACCTTTGGCACTCCCTTGAATATCTCAAAAATACTCGACTGCTGGATACGTTCTAATCGTCTGGATGGCAAAACCAATTTACAGCCAATATTCCTGAACCCATGAACCTTCACTGCTGACAGAGCCAGTTTTTTCAAAACAGGGCGATTAAAAAATACGATATCACTGGACACGAAAAACACACAGTCACAAAACTGTCACGTATTTAAAACTTTGCAATCAGCCGTCATTCAAAAGAAGCTTTCCAGTGGCATTCGGGGTCAGTCCAAAAAAGGCTGCAATTTCTCCCCAGCTCATCTTATCCTTTCCATACATGGCATAAATCTCAGTAGCTGCCGCATCGCGCTTACCATATTTTTCCAACAGGTACACCAGGGTAATCTCACGCCCAGTAGCCCCTTCTCTTCGTAAGGAGGATATATCCTGTTCTCCTATGGAAAAAAAATCTTTTAAGAGACTGTCAGTAACTAGCTCACCCGCTTTCTCTTTATCCTCTACAACTGCACCCAAATCTGTAAAAGTCTGCAGATCAGCATCACTGACCTGCAGGCTTTTAGAAGCAAAAATGTCTTCCCAGCTTCCTCCATTTTCGACAACAGAAAAAAGGGTTTTCAACTCGATCCCTCCTGCACGCGAGACAAAAAGGGCAATGAGAAGATCATCGGGGTCAACACCACCTTTCATTTTCATCATCACAATCTGACTTTTTGAAATATGAAAATTGGCTGCTATAAAGGAATTGAAACTGGTGGTGAGCAGATAGGAATCAGTAGCAAATTTTCTTTTGGGATCAAGATCTCTGTCTTTAAAACAGTGGCAACTGTTACTGATGCTGGACATATTCATGGCCTGGACCAAAGGAGTAAACATCAGTACCACAGCGAAGATTAGTATGGATTTCATAACTTTTCCTATAAGGTAAGATCGATACGATGTAGTATACCTTATATCTCAAGTTTCTGACTTGATCTATTCTACTGTTAAAAGGTTATTATCTGGCAATAATCTCCGACTCGTTTGAAGGAAATCAATTGCAGTACTCATGACTGAATCAACAATAGCAAGTGCTACATC
>Ga0256840_1003703_pt1 | contig 12080 bp, 11 predicted proteins | sample 355202metaG_FD_185969 | JGI IMG/M metagenome (GOLD analysis project Ga0256840, IMG submission 185969) | Hydrothermal vent microbial communities from Mid Atlantic Ridge, Atlantic Ocean - 355-202 | ecosystem: Environmental > Aquatic > Marine > Hydrothermal vents | place: Atlantic Ocean: Mid...
TCATCTGTTTTTGCATACTCTACATCTATCTCAACTGCGAGCTGTTTGATTTTGTCGTTGTCATTAAATGTCTTAAACATCTCCACTGTTTTATTAAAGGCATTAATGGTGCAACGGTTGATACTCAATGACTCTTTAATAAATTGTATAATATTAATATTCTCTTCGTCCAGCATGCCTTGCATGTTTTTTAAATAGTTATTGATATTGGTCTTGATACGATTGAGAGCAGAGGTGATTTTAAGATAAGAGACCATTTCTCTTAAATCTTTTGCTTCTGGCGTGTAGCGTGCAAAAATAAGTACAATGTCGTTATCTATTTTCTCTGTACTTTTAGAAATAGCTTTAATCGTTTTTCTTATTTTTTCAAGTTCATTGGCATCTGAATTCTCTAATGCCTTGAGTGCATCGGCATTTGCTTTTTGTAAAGTCTCAACTACTTTAAGTACCTGATTTCTCACATCGTGTCTTGCCTTTTGATATTGTGTTAACATCTGTTTTCCTTCTACATTTTATTATTTTGGGATTATCCAAATCTACCAGTAATATAATCTTCTGTTAGCTTCTTTTCAGGATTCAAAAATATCTTTTCTGTCTTGTCAAACTCTGCCAAATCACCTAAGTACATAAATGCCGTATAGTCACTGAGGCGACTTGCTTGTTGCATGTTGTGTGTCACAATGACTACAGATATATCTTCTTTAAGTTCAGTAATAAGCTCTTCTATGGCTCCTGTACTGATAGGATCTAGTGCAGATGTAGGCTCATCAAACAAGAGCACCTTGGGCTTTAGTGCAACGGCTCTAGCGATACACAGGCGTTGTTGTTGTCCACCACTTAGCCCCAGTGCACTCTCCTTGAGCCTATCTTTTGCTTCATCCCAGATAGCTGCACCTTTGAGGGCTTTTTCTACACGACCTTCTAGTTCACTCTTGTTTTTAATGCCAGAGAGTCTGAGTCCATAGGCTACATTATCGAAGATACTCATAGGAAATGGCGTAGGCTTTTGAAATATCATACCTACCTGTTGACGCAATTTGATAAAATCATTCTCTTTTTTAATCTTCAGAATATTTTCAAATTTCCCATTGCTCTTTCTTAGTGTGATTTCCCCTTCATACTTATTCCCTGTATATAGGTCATGAATACGATTCATCGCACGAAGCAATGTAGATTTCCCACACCCACTTGGACCTATCATTGCAGTAATCTTGTTTTGCTCTATAGGTAGATTAATCTTGACCAGTGATGGCTTAGGTGCTCCTGCATAGGTAAAAGTAAAATCTTTTACATCCATCACCAAATTCTCTTTTTCCATTCTCTTTTCCTTTTTTGGGTTTATCACATTATCGGGGGTCAGGTGATTCATAATTCATCGTTACACGACAAATTACAAATCACCAGACCCCTACTCCCCTCTACTTTTTATTTCGTAGTACAAAACGACCAACAAGATTGAATATCAAAACAATCACAGTCAATATAAATGATGCTGCCCAAGCAAGCTCTCTACTCGATTCGTCTGGATACGTAGCAAGGTTATAAATACTCACTGTAAGTGAGGGAAATTGCCCCGAGAGATTCATCGTAAAAAACTGATTGTTCGCAGAGGTAAAGAGCAACGGTGCCGTCTCTCCAATAATACGTGCAAACGAGAGCAGGACCCCCGTTGTAATCCCTACCTTGGCTGCACGCACCACAATTTGTAAAATAATCTTATGCTTGCTTCCGCCTAGTGCCATGCCAGCTTCACGTAGTTCAGTAGGGACAAGGGCTAACATATTGTCGGTGGTAGAGATGATGATAGGTATCATCATAATTGCCAAGGCTACTACTCCTGCATATCCATTGTAGGTACCAAAGGGATCTACCAAAAGGGCAAAAACAAAAACCCCTATCACGATAGAAGGTGCAGACATCATCACATCCGAAAGGTTACGTATCACAGAAGCCAACTTGGAACCATGTCCATATTCACGTAGATAAATACCTGCCATCATTCCTACAGGCACAGCCATAAAGGATGCCAATAGTGCCATAGTGAACTGCCCTACGAGAAGATTACGTATACCGCCTTCGACAAGGTCTTTGGTAAATGTATCAAACGTGATACTTGTAATTCCTTTATAGGTAAGTGTTGCCAATATCCAAAATAAAAAACCAATCCCTATCATCGCTGAAAGTGTAGATAAGATAAGAATCACTTTATTCAGTATAAGTCTATTCATTATTTAGCCTTTTTTGTTGATGGCGTTCTGCCTAAAAAGTAAAACTTCGCCGTAGAGATAATCACAAAACTAACAATAAAGAGGATGAGCGCTAAATAATACATAGAACTCATCTCCAAATCCTGCGCTTCTGCAAAATTGTTTGCCAAAAGTACTGGGATAGATGTCGTTGGATCTGTCATATGTTTGGCTGTACTCATCACCGAACCAATAAGGAATGCTACTGCCATCGTCTCACCTAAAGCTCTACCAAGGGCTAAAATGATAGAACCAATAATCCCCCCTTTAGAGTAAGGCATGATGACATCTTTAATAACCTCATATTTTGTTGCACCCATCGCATAGGCTGATTCTTTCAGGACATTGGGTGTTGTATTCATCGAATCTCTTGTAATCGCTGCCATAAAAGGAACAATCATAATCGCAAGTACAATCCCCGCAGTAAGCAACCCTACTCCGTTTCCTCCAAAGAAGCTCTGCACAATAGGGGCAAAATAAAATAGCCCCCACATACCGTAAATAATACTAGGAATCGCTGCGAGTAATTCAATGGCAATAGAGACTGGCTTGGCAACATTTTTAGAGGCTACTTCTGTAAGAAAAATCGCAATTCCCATTGCTAAAGGTGTAGCAATCACCATCGCAATAATTGTACTAAGGAGCGTACCTACAATAGGGATATATCCACCAAAGATACCTCCCTCATCATCCTCACCTGGTTCCCACTGCTCAACCCAAAGAAAATCAAAACCAAATTCATGAAGTGCTTGCTGTGCATAACTAAATAAAACAGCAAAGATACCGACAAGAAGAAAAAAGGAGAGTGTTGCAGAAAAAAAAGAAAAATTTCGGAAGAATTTCCCACCCATCATAGTTATACCTTTAGTAAAATTTGTGTGATTGTATTGCAAAATGGTAACATTTTGATAACCAAGCAGTCTGCAATCCAAGGAAATAGACACAATAAAAGCTGTTGGTTACCAAAATATTACCTGCAGTACTTTGAGTACTGCTATGGCAAGATAGTTATTTAATTTTTTTTGCTTCCCAATATTTTCTTATTTCATCTTTTGTAGATGCTGGAAGAGGGACATAACCAAGCTCAGAAGCCGCTTTATCTCCATTTTTATATGCCCAATCCATAAAGGCAGTTACTTGCTTGTTTGTTTTAGTTTTTTCTTCTGGAAGTAAAATAAACGTTGCCGCTACGATAGGATAAGAGGTCGCACCTGCTGGGTCACCGATGACGGCATAGAAGTCATTGTCAGCTGTCCATGAAGCATATTTTGCTGCATCTTGGAAAGATTTGACTGTTGGGTTGATAAATTTACCTTCTTTGTTTTCTACCTGTGCAGCTGGAAGACCCAATTTAATTTTATAAGAATACTCAATGTATCCAATTGAATTTTTAATTTGTTGGATGTTTGCTGATACCCCTGAGTTTGATTTACCCGCCACTACTTTTGCAGCTTTCCATGTTGGTTTTTTACTTACTTTTATCGCATCGTTAATTTTGTTAAGGAAGTATGTAAAATTAAATGTTGTACCAGACTTGTCTGCTCTTACACATGTTGTAATCGCTTCGTGTGGGAGTTTGAGTCCTGCGTTTTCTTTTGTAATGACTGCATCATCCCAAAATTTTGCTTTACCTGTAAAGATAGCATCAATGGCCGCACGGCTTAGTTTGAGTTCACCATCTTTTACCCCATCAATATTATATGCAAGCACAATAGACCCAACGACAGAAGGGAACATATAGAGTTTTGCTTCTCTTAATTTTTCTGGTTTTAATGGCTTATCTGAACCAGCAAAATCAACCATTCTTTTCTTGATAGACTTAATGCCATCTCCAGAACCTGTTGGCGTATAGTTTACTTTTTTACCCGTGGCTGCAAAATACTCTGATGTCCACGCTTTGTATACTGGTCCAGGGAATGATGCCCCTCTACCTTTAAGCTCTTCTGCATTTACTGCAGTAAGTGCCACTGAAGCTACAAGTGTTGCTGTTACAAGTTTTTTAAATGTCATCTGTTTTCCTTCGAAAATTTTAATATCCATTCGGATTGTGCGAAGTATAAAACAACTTGGAAACATTTTGGTTACAGACTATTTTTTCTTTCTAAAGAAGTGATACTTCTCTTTTTTGAGAAGTTTTTCTATATACTCCACATCTACGTGTTTAGTACTTTTCCAAATCCCAGACGGTAGGCGTACTTCAAGTTTATTTTTATCACGTAGTTTAATAATTTTTTTGGCAGAGAGTATTTTTTCTATAGGAGAAAAATCTTCTTTACTTAAATCGATATCTTTTTTATAAAAGATGGTTTGATTTTTAAATAGACCCCAATTAGGGATACCCTCTTCGGTATAGGCTATCTGATAATCATTTTTAAATTCTGCCATAAATTTATAGTGACTATCCTCAAAAACCTCAACAATTTTCCCCTTTCCAAAAATAATATCATACACTTTTCGGTCTACTTTTGCTTTTTTGAAATATCCCACCTATACTCCTAGGTATCGTTTTCTTTTTGTTGTTTTCATAAGGTTCAAATCAACCAAAATAAATCCGTCTACACAATAGTTAAAATGTTTGTCATAACCAAAATCCATAAACTGCACACCTCCCTCTTCACACACTTCTGCATACTGTTTATAGAGTGTGGGAATGGTAAAACCCATATACCCTAACTCCTCTTTAAGCACCCTCTGATCACTCTTGTAGTCGTGACCACAAAATATCTCTTCACAGTAGTTTTTTATCTCTTTTGGTATTTTATAACGTGCCCTGTGTTTTACTATGGGAGAGGAGGCTTTAAAATAATGGCTATAAAAATAGATAAGTAATGCTTTGGCTTGAGAAGTAAAGCTATCACTGAGACTCACTGGACCAAAAAGATAACGAATATTTGGATGTACCCGTACATAGGCGCCTATGCCTTGCCATAAATAATCCAAAGCCCTTGAATTCCAATACTTAGGCTGCACAAAACTTCTACCAAGCTCTAGACCTTGTTGAAAATAGGTTTCAAATGCCTCATCAAATTTAAATAGCGTATGGGTATAGAGTCCATCGACACCAAAATCTTCTACAATCTCTTTACACTCTCCTATACGGTATGCACCTGCAATTTCTAGTGCTTCATTGTCCCATATCACAAGATGCTTATAGTAGAAATCATAACTATCTATATCTCTTTTTTCTCCAGAACCTTCACCCACATGACGGAAACTAATTTCACGTAAACGTCCTATCTCTTTAATGACACAATTCTCTACTTCACTCTCGTATACAATAATCTGTTTCCCATCACTGGTCTCTCCTAAAAGCATTCCTTTTTTAAGTTCACTCTTTATGTCACTGGGTGCTTCTGCTAACGATATACCCTTTTGTACTTTAAAGATATTTTTTTTACCTTTTGCTACCCTATAAAAATGTCTTCTCAAAAGTTTCACTGCCTCTTTCTGCGAGAGATTAGGTATATGATAACTTTCATAAGGAATAGCATTCCCAATCGTAAAAGTTATCTCTTTCCCTTTGGCTTTAAACATCTCATGAGGCAGTGTGGCAGTAGCCAATGAACGGTTAAGCATAGAGATCATATAAAAACTTTTTGAATTATGTGCACGCATATATATAGGCAAAATAGGGGCGTGTGTTTTGCTTGCTATTTTATAAAATCCCGATTTCCACGCTGTATCTCTAATGCCATTTGGTCTGGCACGACTCACTTCTCCTGAGGGGAATATAATCACAGCCTCTTCATTCTCCAATGCCTCATAAATGCCTTCAAGCGTTGCTTTGGTCGTCTTGCCTGTAAGATTATCTACGGGGATAACGAGGGCATCAAGACTCTCAAATTGTCCTAAAAATGCATTGGCTACGATCTTGATATCTTTTCGGACATCTTTAAGTAGATGAATAAGTGCAATAGCATCCAACGCACCCAAAGGATGATTGGCAATAATAACCACACGCCCATACGCAGGGATATTGTCCATTTGCTTCTTATTAAGTTGAATGCCCACATCAAAATATTCAACAACAGCTTCTATAAAACTAAAGGTATCCTTGTGTGCATTGTCTACTAAAAAGGTATTGATTTGTTTTTCATGCAAAAATTTTTTCAGACTGGAAAAAAGAAGATTTTTGGCAACTGCAGGAAAGTTTTCTATCTTTGGATAGTGGTGGACGAGATAATTTTCTACACTCAGCTGTTGCATTATGCTATCCTGTAAAGTGTATTGATTTCTCTCACTAAATGTTCTTTGACCGCTTTTGCTTTTTTGTGTGCTGCAAAAAGTTCCTCTACAAGCTCCCACTCTTCATAAATGATTTCAAAGGCTTCTTCGGTAGATATAGTAAACTCTCTTGCCAACCTTTTGGCTAATTTTTCTAATTTTTGTTCTGATACTGTCATGATATCTCTCACTGTTACGACTCCAATTCTCTTTTTGAAAGAATAAAATAAAACAGTAACAAAACGAATACAAAATGGTTACACATTTGTATCTAAAATTATATTCTAATTATCATATCGTACAGGATGTTCTATCCCCGTACTTTGTCCCTCTTTTAGTGTTTTATAGACTGTATCTAGAGGCGTAATTGTGGCGTCTCTACCATAAATAAAACTCTGCTCCTTTACAATAGTTCTATACGCTTTATTCAGCTCCAAAGCTCTTTTGAGTGAAGGAAGCAAGAGATAGGAGATATCTTGATGCAATGTTTGTTCCGCATCTTTTTTTAGCGTACCATTGCTATCAAAAAACGTTTGCATCACCTCATCATTGGCTCTAAACTCATCACCTGCACCATTCTCTTTGAGATAGAGAGCATATTCATATCTCCCATCCGGGGTTTTGGGCTCTTTCATATTTTTGAAATCTTTTTGTCCCCAGTGAAACCATCCCTTTTGAAAGGTTCCATGCTCAAGTTTTCGCTGATATGCAAAAGTAGAATCAACCACAGCCCCAAGATTTGAGTGGCACCCTATACAAAAAAGATTTTCCTCATAAGATTGTGGTCTTAACGCTCCCGCTTCATCCTCTATAAATCCTTGATATCGCCAGCCACGTTTATTGCTTATGCCCCTCTCTGCATCTCCTATAAACTGTTCTAATCTGTCTGGAAAATCATGTCGCTCTTTGAGCTCCTCTTCCAAGACCTCTTGATGTTGCATATACGTAGACCAATTGACCTTTTTGGCATATCTTAGTTCCTTCATGCGTGGAGCCATTTTTGCAGTATTTTTCTCGATATCGATATACCGTACCGTGTGTAAAAATTCCGTACCTCTAGGGTAGAGTCCAGCGGCAATTTTGTAACCTTTTTTCTTGGCTAAACCCACATAACTCATATTTTTCCCTTTGGCGGGATTATAAGAAAAGGCTATTTCGTGTGCAGTCGAAATCTTGCCATCTTTATTTAAATCAACACCAAAATGTTTCTCATTTATCGTATCAGTCTGAAGACTCTTTTGCTTAATCAACGTTTCGACTATCAGCAAATTTACCTTATATGTCTCAAGGTCAAAATGCCCCTCACTATTCATCCTAAATGCAATAGGAAGACGTATTAACACATCATCCGTAGAACCATTGGTTGGCCAGAAAGTACCTAAAAATGGTGTATACCCAAAAGCTCTCCAGCCAGTATAGGTTCCTTGTGGGTCTTTGTCAAACCCCTCATCATCAAAATCAAAATAGCAATCAGGTATATACCCATCCCAAACGCCATCACCATCAATATCCCATTTTTTAGGAAGATTTTTTAGCTTCTTAGCCAACTGCAATCTCCCTTTTGTATCAAAATAGTTACTCTCTTTTACATACGCCAAAATCTCCCTGTCATCTATACGTGAAATCTCTTTACTTCTATCCTTAAAGAGATTCATCCAGTGATTTTTTAGTGCATACTCAGGAAAGCTATATGCAGTTTGAAGATTCCAATCATTCATATAGTTTGGCTCTTTTGAACTGATATGACAGTTAAAACAGGGATTATGTATCTTTCCATCATCTGTTTTGGTTTTGGTATAACACTGGCTAGGAATATGTGCAGCATCATTGACTAAAGAACGATTTTTTATATCTACCTCTATCCCTTTAGCCTCTAGCAAAATAGAAGCTAAAAAAAGGGATAGCACACTGTCAAAGATATATTTTATCAAAGTTTTCACCGTTTATTGAATAACGGGGAATGGCCCTATATACCCAGTATAAGCTCTTTTTTCATCAGGGTTTTGCACTTTATCTTGGTCACTCTCTCCGTAAGGGTGTTGCACCACACTCATAAGATAGCCAAAGCCATTAATATTTGGATAGTAGTATGGAGATGTTGTCTCTGATCCATACGGTGTCGTTTGGATACGGGTTAATTTTTTATCCTTAAGATGATATGCCCATATCATATCATTTTGATGATAGCTTGTATCCTCTCCGATAATCAATGTACCTGTTTTTGGAATAAAAGTAAGGTTGTCAGGCATCGATATATTGTCTAACTCACAGCTATTTCCTGATGCATCTTTTGTCATAGGTGTACCCGAGATGAGTCCTGTCATTTTTGTTATATTGTAGCCACTCAGTGTCATCTTAAAGACTGTACCACAATAGTTCCACGGCAGTTTGATATCATTACTACCACCTTTATCATACTTATCATTAGGCTTGCCTCGTTTATGGTTATCTTCCATCCCTTTTTCTACACGGCTTAGAGACATATACATCTCTTTTTTCTGTGGATTATAGGTAATCCCTTCCATCTTTGAAAACTCTGTTGTCGCACCTTTCATCCCTGCATAACGCCCACTCTCTAGTCTTGAGGCTATCACTTCCATCCCTGCTTTGATTTTGAGACACTCATTTGTATTTGCCCAGTTTGTAGCTAAAAATCCTGATGGACAACTATTGTTGGCTTCTCTGTTAGCTACCTCAAAGATATCTCCAAATTTCGTCTTGGCATCTAATGCAGCTTTTATCTGCGTATCACTTGCGTGCCCCAAATCGACCCAAGAGATATCCGCACTTCCTCCATTGCTAGATGAAGTTTGCTTCCACTTGGCAGCATAGAGTCTTCCTGAAGTCAAATTTCCTGCACTGTCTGCTACAAACTTATAAAAGACCCCATTGGTTCCATCATCTGAGAGATAGGCTGTCTTTCTATCGGGCATGACATACGCCAGTTCATGTGCAAACCTCCCCATAGAGAAGTGCTTTTGTACCGATACATCACCCTTGGTGTTCAAGACTGAGACCTCTGTAACCCATCCATAATCATAGGGATTTAATGCTTTGAGGTCTCCGCCCACATATGCTGCCATCGGTGCATAATAATCATCAATATTCCCATCTTCATCTACTTTACTCGCATCTGGCGGATACTCTTCACTGCCTAGATGTGTATTCCATGGGGTAACAGAACCTGCACAAGGCACCCACAGACCATGATAGGCTGAAAAATCAATATTTTTTGTCCATACAGGCGTAAGTTTTCCTGTCTCTTTGTTTTGATTGAGCTCGGTAATATACATCGCAGCAGGGCGTGTCTCAAAATGAGATACCATAAAGAGTTTATTCTCTTTTTTTATCAGTGACGCAAAATCATTAGAGTTACTAATTTTCAAAGAGCCATCTTTTGCTTTTACTGCATCACCGTGCTTATCATATACAAGCCCATAGGTACCCCCACCAACCACATCACCACTTCGTAAAATAGTGTTATATCCAATGGCATGTTCTTTTTCATCAATAGTGACTTTGTTCGATGCTAAAATAGATCTTTTTTCGACATCACTTGTGGGTACACCCACCTCACTAAATATTAATGTTGTTTCTTGATTCCCACACCCCACAACCATTATCGCAGATAGTGCTGATAATGAAAGTAATATTCCTTTTTTCATCATTTTTCCTTTTCGATTTTTATGGTACGAGTATAAAGAAAAATGGAAACAAAATGGCAACAGGGAATAAGTATTATTGCCTTTTAAAATTCAAGGTATTTATTGGAGGTGCCCATTAGAGCTTCCCTCCGGCTTTCTGACGATATTTTTCTAATTTTTTTTCAAATTCGGGCATAGAGGTTTTATGCACAAGTTTATCTACTTTTCTGATTGTATAATCATAGGTTGTTTCAAATTCTTCTAGTTTTATTCTTTTATACAGTTCAATAATTTTTAGGTTGGTTAACCCACCCAAAAAATTTCTCAAAAGCAAAAGCTGTTCATATCTCCTCTCTTTGCTAGGCATCTTTTTTTGTTCGAGTTGTCTCAATGCATTTTTATATGTTGCACTATCAATCAAATCTTTATTATAGGTGTGGTTAATAAAATAATCAGCTACCGTACTAAAATAGTGTTTAAAAGGTTTTTTAATATTTTTTATTTTCTTAGAACCCCAAAGATATGTTGCAGCAATGTGATGAAAATCGTTTCTAAGTCTTTCTATCTCTTCATTGAGCGGTACTAATTTTCCTTCTTTGGAGAGTATAAAGTTTCTATTAAATGCCATAGAGAGACTGTTCATCACATTTTGAAATTCTGTTTTTGCATGACTCTCTTGCTCTAAAAGCATCACTAGTAAATCTTTTATTTTCATTTTATCACTGTGTGAATTTTCTCTTTGGTTTATATATTTTGTTTTCAAAGAGACCAATTTTCGAATATCTTTAAGAGGCACTTCACTTTTTATACTGCGTATCAATACCTCTCTTAACTTCTCTTTGGAATAGATATTAAGTGCATCTATAATATCTGTTACACGGTATCTATTTTCATCTGCTAAGTCCATTGCTTGACAAAGTATGGTCTTATTGTTTCTGTTCTCTATTTCTATACCCTTAGAAGAGAGATACTTTTTTTCCAATGCAATGGCATAGGCTACATCCTCTTTCAAAGAAGCATATTCTGGGTACTCTTTTAACTCTTTTTTTCGCTTTACGAGTGATGCTAAAGCATATCTTTTTATATCACTAGGCAAAATATCAAAAAGGGCATATTTCTCTATACGTCTAAAATTATTTAAATTGGCATTAAAACGAATAGACTTATCTAGTGTTTGAGATGCCTCATAAAGCATTCTGTCCAATATCATCTCCCCATCATGGCTAAATGCAGTATGCCCTATATCATGTACCATACCAATGATTTTTGCAAGTTTAAAAAAATTAAGATCAATCCCCTCGCCTAATTCTCTACTAACATGGCGAAGGAGATACTCTGTACTTAGTCCTACTTCTACAGAGTGGCTATAACGATTACGTATACTGTCTTTTGTTTTTTTAGAGAGATACATAGGTATATCTTTCATCCGTACAAAGATTTTATGCCCCACAATGTGCATTTCACACTCTTCTATATATCTCATATCACTATTGTTTATCAACCCTATCCTTCGTATCATTATATGTTGGGTTTATAGTAACATAAAAGAGTAAGAGAACAAAATAAATTCGGAAATATTGGGAAAGTATCTTAGAGAGATAAAATAATCTCTCTAAATGGTTACGCAGCTTTTTTGATAGCCTTTTTAGCCACTTTTTTGGCTACTTTTTTCTTGCTAGGTTCTTTTTTAAGGACAAGTTTCATTGCTTTTTTAGCCACTTTTTTGGTATCTTTCTTCTTGATTACTTTTTTAGCTACTGCTTTTTTAGTTGCTTTTTTCACAACGCTCTTTAGTACTTTTTTCTTCAAAGTTTTTTTTGCCATATTTTTTCCTTTTTATGTTTTTATTAATTACTAAAAGTAATATAATATAGTAATTATATACTTTTTATGATTCAAAGTCAATATCCTCCATGATTTTCGACTCAATGGTAAATTTGAGTAGTATTTACTTAATGTGGTAATA
>Ga0256840_1003704_pt1 | contig 12077 bp, 11 predicted proteins | sample 355202metaG_FD_185969 | JGI IMG/M metagenome (GOLD analysis project Ga0256840, IMG submission 185969) | Hydrothermal vent microbial communities from Mid Atlantic Ridge, Atlantic Ocean - 355-202 | ecosystem: Environmental > Aquatic > Marine > Hydrothermal vents | place: Atlantic Ocean: Mid...
CTCCTGCATTTACAATGCCCGCGTGCATAAGTGCTGATATCGGGTTTGGACCCTCTAGCGTAAAAGGCAACCAAATGTGAAAAGGGAAACCGGCTGATTTTATGATGGCACTTATCATTATAAAAATTGCTATCACAGAAGCAACTGTGATATGTGTACCTGAAAAGAGTATTTGATTTGAATTTGAAACCATCTCTAAAAAAAGTTTTAAATTTGTTGTTTTGTAAAAATTATAGATAAGATAAACAGCCACCAACAGAGGGATGTCGGACAATAAATGAGTAAAAAGTGTATAAAAACCAAATTTATAAGTTTGTCTCTTTTTAAAATTATGAACCAATAGAAAATACAAAACCACACCCATCATATGCCAAAATGCAGCTAGCATTATGATATCTCCTGCTACAGCCAAGCCAAAAATCACAAAAATCATCAAATCCAAAAGTATAAAATATCTAGCATACCCCTCTTCGTCGTACATGTATCTTACTGAATAGAGATGAATAACCAGAGAAACCAAAGATACAAAAAAAGTCATCACAACACTAAGAGGAGTGATATAAAGCGAAAAAATGGAGTTTTGAAAAAAAGAAAAACTGCTAACATCAGCCGCAAAAAATAGATATAACGAAATGAAAGAAATAAGAACTGCTAAGTATGAGAAACCAACAGAGACCTTATAGATACTGCTTCCCAACTTTTTAAAGCTAAGAAGCAGACAAAAAGCTGACAAAACAGGAGTAAAAAAAGAGGCAACAGTAAAAAAAGATATATAGTTTTCCAAAAAATCTCCACCTATTTATAATAAGCACTATTATAGCAAAAATACCTTATGAAATCTCTATCGGCAACTCCTTGTTGAAACAAATCTTGTGATTTGGTAGTAGATTTTTTGCGCAAAGTTGGGCTATTAGCGGATATGAAAATAGTGAACCCCCTAGCGTGATATACTCACTTCCTAGACTCTCTTTGTGGGCGTCTGCTATATCGGAGATGAAGTATGAAAAGCTCTCTAAGACCCCAAAACTAAGAGTCATATCGTCAGTTCCTGCTAGCTTAAAACTCATGGCACTTCTAAGTAGCTTGTATGGGTCAAATGATGAGTTTATCTTCTCCTCTTCTAGCAATTTAAAGTCGATTCTTACCCCTTTTTGACCACCAAAATCTTCAGCTTTTTGGATTAAAATTTCTGCTGCATCTTTGAAATTATCGGAAAAACCAACTATCAAAGAGACGAAAGAGAGAGTATTGAAGAGATTGTTTACGCCTTTTTTTGGTATCTTTACTTTTTGAAGGGATTTATATAGCTCTAAAAACTCTTTTTTATAGTTTTTTACCAATTTAGCTCCACTCTCGTCCTGTTTTTTTATAGTTCTGAAAATTTCTGCTATATTTGGAAATTTTGGAAAATCAACCAAAGGAAGAACACCTTTTTTATCATCATGATACAAGATAGAGTCGCTATATCTTTTACTGAAGTACAAACAGCTTGATTTTTTTTCAAATAGATCTCTCTCTTTTATGATTGAAACAAACTGCTTGATAGATGGTTCTTTAAATTTATTTAAACCTTTAAGTAAAACTTGGGAGCTGTATTTGGTTGTATTTAAGATAAAAATCTCTCCATTTTCTAAAACCGATATCTTTATATCTGGGATTTTCGGTATATCCAAATCACAACTCAATCTATAGTGACTTGCTAAAAGATCACTGCTTTTTACTAAAAATTCAACACCATTTTTCTTGAGCTCTTCACAGATAAACTGCACAAGTAGAGTATTTGCCAATCTTACATCCACTCTTTTTGTAGGCAAGATACCAAATGACTCGTAAACCATATTTACTTTTGCACGGATTATCGGTTTTTCTAGTGTTGCTAGTGCTTCTATCTCTTCATTTTTCAGATTTACCATTTTTTGCACCAATGAGAGATCTGTTGGAATTATCTCAAAATGTTTTAAGCCATCAAGTGAGCCTTTTTCGACTCTAAAAAATGTAAAATTACCATTTGGAGTATCGATTTTAACTTTTTCACCATCAGCTAAAACTTTAGCTACTCTTCTGTATATATCGCTATACCCCTTTGAATCACTGCCTATGACTATACCGTTTTTAGACTCAAACTTTAGTGATATATCTTTTATATTTTTATACTCTCCGACTTCATTTGGAACAAAAGGTGAGTTAAAATATGGAGATTTTTCATCTCTTGCTAGTTCTAAAGATTTTTTTGTGAAGGGCAAAAAGATGGCAGTATTTGAGATTTTTATCTTTTCGCCCGTAATGCTATCGACTACTTTAGCATTGGAAGACCTTAAAAACAGAGAAACAGGAAGATTTGAAGATATAAAATCAGCAAATTCATGCTGTTTTTGCTCATCCGCATTTACATAAAGTGTGGTAAGAGTATCACGCCTGTGAATCTCATAAGCCACCCCAAACTCCTCACTTATAACTTTCAAAAAGTTTTCCAATACCAAATTTTGTGAAACATACTCAAACTCATACGCTAAAATCATATTTTTTCCTATATCGTGTGTGGATATTTATTTGCCACACTCTGTATATCTATATCTTTTTTTAATTTGTGTTTTACACCTAACTCTCCTAGATGTTTTAGGAAGATTTTTTCCATTATCTCGCTTCCTTTTATGACTGGCTCGGTCATGCAAAGAGTTGTCCTATCAACTACTTCTGGCACAATTCCGACTATCTTTGTAGGTGGTCTGTCTCCAACCATATCCATCATCTTTAGAGTTTGTAACATCTCTACTTCGTGAGCACTTCCTTGAAAGGAGATGGATTCTGGTACATTTTCAAAATCAAAAAAATAGACATCTCCAACCTCGCCACCATCTGCATCAACGCAATCAAAAACTATCAAATAATCATACCCGGATATGATGGGAATCAGCCTTTGAGCCAATGTCCCACCATCTAAAAATTCTATGTTATGCTCTTTTGAGCTAAAGTAGTACTTTTGTTTAATCATATTGCAAAGATGAACTCCGACACCTTCGTCGGAGAACATCACATTGCCAATTCCTAAAACTAAAATTTTCACTATTTTAACTTTTCAGATTCGGGAATTTCCCATTTGTATCCACTAATTATCGCATCTATAGTACCCTCTTTGCCGTAAACTGCATTAAATACAGCCATATATACATGAGCTATTATGAAGATTATAACACCCCAAGTGAGTATATGATGTATCTCTCTTACACTTGCAAGTCCACCCAAAAGAACCTCTAGATAAGTCAAAGGTCCATTTAAAAATACTAAAAAACTCTCATGATATACATGCATATACAAGATAAGACCTGTCAAAATCAAAAACAGCAACATTATATACAAGCCTATATAAGCTAGAAGCTGTATGACATTGTATGCACCGCTCAAAACTGGATGTTTTCCTATCAGCAGATAGTATCCTATCTGTTTCATCCCTTTCTTAACGCTAAAAAGATCCTTAAAAGATCTAATCTCATCTCTATCTGATTTCACAAAAAAGAAGTAATAAATTTTACCCATAAACATCGAAATCAAGATAAAACCTGCTATTTCATGAAATGTTCTGCCTTTTGCATATAAAAAACCCGTAGGATTTGGATCCATTTCAGGCGACAAAAATGGATATGCTATATAAAAACCACTAACTATCAAAAACATAATCGCAAAAAACCTGATCCAGTGATGCCATCTATAAAATGGCGAAAACTCGATGTGCCTTTTGACAAATAAATCTTTAAACTTTCCCATAACTACTCCTTTAGCAAAAACAGCCTATATCTACTTTATAATCACTCAATTCATTTCCTTTTGTATCCATTACATGTACAGCACAAGCGATACATGGATCAAAGGAGTGAACTACCCTGATGATTTCAAGTGGTTGAGACAGATCTGCTATCTTCAGACCAACTAACGACTCCTCATATGGACCTCTAGCACCTTTTGCATCTTTAGGGCTAGCATTCCAAGTGGAAGGAACCACAGCTTGCCAATTTTCCACTACACCATTTTTGATTCTTGTCCAGTGACTAAGAATCCCTCTTGGGGCATTTCCCATAAATCTACCTTTGTACTCTTTTGTATTGTCAATCTGGTAGGTTGTATAGGTTGAGTCATCAACTTTTAGATTCTGTATCAAAGAGTTAAATGTCTCAAGGCAATTATCTGCTATTATCTTAGCTTCTAACATACGAGCAGCGGTTCTGCCTAGAGTTGAAAAAACAGCTTTAAGAGGTAAATTTGCATCTTTTAAAAATTGATCTACAACTTTTACCACTCTTTTATTTCCTTTTGCATAGTTTATGACTATGTTTGAGAGTGGTCCGACTTGCATAGGCTCACCATTGTATCTTGGTGATTTTATCCAAGAGTATTTTTCACTCTCTTTTAGGACTTTTGTATTTTCCAATTCACCTTTTCCATTTATAGTTTGAGCATCTTTAAAGCCTGTATATTTTGGATTTGTTTTTCCATCATATGGATGCAAAGGCTCATCATCAGCGTACCACGAGTGTGTCGCCTCTTCTGTTATCTTGCTCTCATCAATCTCAAAAACTTTAGATATATCACCTTTTAGTATGATTCCACTATCAAAAAGATACTCGTTACTGTTTAATAAAAACTCTTTTGAAGTCATCAGATTTGCTGTTCCAAGACCGCCTGTTACGCTTGGTTCACTAGCATAAGCATGTGCCGCCATAACAAGATCAGGATAGTATGCTCTATTTACGAAATCTGCCATCTCTTTAAATTTTGTTAAAAACTCACCAAGTCTTGCAGGATCTTGCAAGTCCATGATACAAGTTACTCCACCAACGGTCAAGCTTTGAGGATGAGGTTGTTTTCCTCCAAATATAGCCATCATTTGAGCTGCTAATCTTTGCATTTGAAGAGCTTTTAGGTAGTGAGAAAGAGCTATAAGATTTTGTTCAGGTGTAAATCTAAAAGTTTTATGTCCCCAGTAAGCATTTGCAAATGGTCCAAGATCGCCTTTTTTAACAAAATCCCCTACTCTTTTAAGTGTCTCTACTAAGTCGTCCGCACCGCACGCCATAGGGTTTGAACTATACTTAAACGCCTCTTGTGCAGCTTTGTGAGGATCAGCTTTCAGAGCTGAAACAACATCTACCCAATCCAATCCGTGAAGATGATAAAAATGTACAGGGTGATCATGTAGATATAGTGCTGCATTCATCAAAGTTCTTACAAGTTTTGCATTTAAAGGAGGATTGATTTTAAGTGCATCTTCAACCGCTTCAATGCCAGCTCTATAGTGAGAATATGTACAAACTCCACAAATTCTCTGAGTAAAAAAGCCTGCATCTCTTGGATCTCTTCCCTTGACTATCGTCTCTATACCTCTCCAAAGTGTCGAAGATGAGTATGCCTCTTGTACTACATTGTTATCATCAACAACCACTTCTACTCTTAAGTGTCCCTCTATTCTGGTTATGGGATCTACTACTACTCTTTTTGACATCTATCTACTCCTTTGGCTTTTTAATAACTGAAATTGCAGCATGTGCGGCTATGCCAACTGCTGTAACCGTAAGTATGGTCGCTCCAATTTTATCTGCTGTAGCATCTGCGCCCAATCCACTAAAAACTGAGTGATACAATCTATCAGCTAAAGGCGACTCAAATGGTCCCATCTTATCCCAGAAATCGGGCTCACTACAACCTATGCAGCCATGTCCTACCTGCACTGGCCATGAGGTGTGTTGGTTAAATCTCTCTCTTGAGCAGTTGTTGAAAGTATATGGACCTTTGCAACCTACTTTGTAAAGACAATACCCTTTTTTAGCTCCCTCATCTCCAAACTCTTGGACAAATTCTCCGGCATCAAAGTGACCTCTTCTCTCGCATTGGTCGTGAATCCTTTTGCCATATGCCCATTTTGGACGATTATATGCATCAAGTGCAGGAAGCGTACCAAAAAGGATATAGTGTAGAACATTTCCCACTATATTTTTTTCACTTGGTGGACAACCGGGAACATTTATAACAGGTTTATTGGTAACTTTATGGAGAGGTTGAGCATTTGTAGGATTTGGGGCAGCTGCTTGAACTCCACCAAAACTAGAACAGGTACCTATGGCAAATATCGCCAAAGCATTGTCTGAAGCCTCTTTTGCATGAGATTCGCCAGTTTGACCGTGAGGTCCTACTGTAAGGTAAAAGCTACTATCATCTGAAGGTATGCCGCCCTCTACCATCAAAATGTATCTGCCTTTGTATTTTTTGATAGACTCTTCGAGTGTCTGTTCGGCCTGCCAACCAGCTGCTGCCATAAGAGTTTCATGGTACTCAAGTGAAATATAATCAAATATCAAACTATCTATCGTAGGAGCATCACTTCTAAGAAGGCTCTCGCTACATCCTGTACACTCTGCCATATGCAACCAAATCACCGGCAATCTGTCAGTCAACTCTGCAGCCTTTGCCATAAGTGGTGAAAATGACGCAGGAAGTGATAGCATCGCAGTCATGGCTGCCGCCCACTTCATAAAATCTCTTCTTGAGATACCATTCTCTTCCAAAAGTTTTGAGATAGACTTACCGTCATCTCTCATCTTTGGAAATTTTGAAAGCTTACCTAGTCTCTCGCTGAGGCTAAGATACAATTCATCTTGCTCCATTTAACTCTCCTTAATATTTATTCAAACGAATGAATAGTTATTTACTAATGAAATTAAAGCACAATTTAACTTAAAAAGCAAGTGAATATTCATTTATCGAATGATAATTCACTTTTTGAGTAATTTTGTAACACTGTTAAATTTTATAAGGTGATATTTATGTGTTAATATTATATTATTTGAAGCTATAGATATTTATTGTGTCGTGCAAACGGAGCAGATATCAAAACTTTTAAAGACAAAATCTGCTTTTTTTATACTATCTAGTCCTATGATCGCTTTTTGGGCGATGGATGGATTTTTTGGGCTTCCGTTTCCTAAGTTCCATACTGTTGGAGGTATGATTTCAAATTTTTGAATTTTACCCTCTTCTACTGTGACTTTATGGATCAAAGTTCCTCTTGCAGCCTCTACAATTCCTACTCCATTTGAAGATATATTTTTTGGCATAAATTTTGGGGTTTTTAGGGATTTTTCTTTTATATCTATATTTTGCAGTAGATATTCACATCTCTTTAAGAGTATCGCTATCTCTTTGACTCTAGCTATAATTCTGCTGACAACAGAATCTGCACACCTTCTGTGACAATCCTTGACCAGCTTATCTTTGCTGATCATCAATCTTGCAAGTGGTCCGACTTCATAAAAATCACCTTTATATACGGCACTTTTAGAGTAGGTATATCCCTTGTTTGTTTTATCAAAAAAGCTGTTTTCCAAACTCTCTGAGACAAACTTTTCATCTGCTTTAAATATCCTGGTTTTTATGGCTTTATATGGCTCATTGATTTTACCATACTTGCCAAATGATATAAATCTATCGTAACTTTTGCCTATTTTGTTAAATTCAAGCTCTCTTAGGTGAGTTACAGCCATATCTAGCGTAGAGTCAAATTTTAGAAGATCATTTACTGTTTCTATCTCTAAAAATTCCTCTATATCTCTTCCATAAAGTCTCTCTTCACAAAACTCTTTAGTTAAAGTTAGAAAGTTTTTAGCATTTATTATGTCACTCTCTAGCGGGTCACTCGTAACACCCCCTGGCATCACAAAAGAGCCATGAGGCCACTGACCTGAAAATATAGCTCCCATTTTAAGGATGTCGCTCAGAGCCTTTTGCGCTTCGAACCACTCTCTATCTTTAAAAGGTTCAGTTTGGGTTAGTTTTTTGCCACTTATCTTAAAAAATTCTGGCAAAATCAAAAAATAGAACCACTTTATATGATTTTGAATCTTTTCAGCATTTAAAACCAACTCTCGTATATAGTGAGCTTTTTTGCCAATTTTTAAATCAATACCAACATTTCTATAACAATCTTCGATAGCAAGTATAGTAGCATTTACATGAGAGTGCGAACATATACCGCAAACTCTAGGCGTGATCATCAAGGAGTCAAGAAGGTGTTTGCCTACTAAAATATCCTCAATAGCTCTATAGTTTAAAAATTTTATCTTTGCGTAGGTGATTTTGTTCTTTTCCCAATCTAATTCAAGCGTTGCTTCGCCTTCGATTCTTTGGATTATCTCTTTTGTTGTCATTGGATTAACTTTCTCTCAAGTCTGTCTATCTTAAAACTCTTTGCGATGCCTGTGATAGTATAGTAGGCTCTTCTGCTTACGCCTGTCGGTGTAGCAGGCAGAGACATATGAGTTTTGGTTTCATATACATTGTCTCTTGGAAAATCAGGCTCAGTACAGCCTAGACACGGAGAGCCTGCTCTGGTTTTTGAGCTTACCTCGTTCCAGAGGATTTTATTGCAGTTAGCGTGTGTCATAGGACCTCTACAACCATGTTCATAAAAGAGACAACCCTCTTTTTCGCCAAACTCTTTTGTGTCTATTTTCCACTCAAAATACTCATTTCTCAAACAACCATGATGAACAAAATATGCAAATACCTCTTTTGGTCTCAAAAATTCGTCTAGTAAAACTTCTCTGCCTTCTCTAAGCATAAAAAGAGTGTCTGCTATCCATCTAGGATGTGCCGGACAACCAGGAATATTTACGACTTTTTTATTTTTATCCCAGTATCCACCCGCTTCCTCGCCACTAAATAGCGCTCCTGTTATATTTTCCTCGTCTCTTTGTCTAAAAAGTCCGCCAAAACTAGCACAACTACCGGCGCAGATGATATGCTCCGCTCTTTTTGAGAGATTTTCCACTAACTCTTCAAAACTATATCCACATCTATCTACATACTCGGCTTTTTTGGTAAAAGAGCCCTCTATGATAAGAAAATCATACTTATCATTAGACTTCATCACTCCTTGCAAATCAAAATCACTCAAAAGCAAAGGATGATATATAATCTCAAAATTTTTTGCAAAATTTTTCATATTTTGATAGTTGAAAAAAGAGTGCGAATCTCCATTGCAAGTGATTCCCTGTATCCAAACTATCGTACTTTTTTTCACATATCACTCCATCTCTAATCTCATAAGATACATATCTTTTCCATCCCTTGTCTCTATATCAAAACTTTTACATGTAGGGCAGACAAACTCATTTTTCTCTAGTGTAAACTCTTTTTTGCACTCATTGCAGTATATCACAATTTTTTGAATATTCATCACAAATTCTGCCCCATCACAGATGGTTTTTTCTTTAAATGTGTCAAAAGCTCTTTGCAGAAGATCAGGCTCTACGCCACTCAAAACTCCTATCTTTACCTCAACTTTAGTTATCTTTTCAACACCCTCTTTTTTGGCATTCTCTTCGCATATCTCCAAAAGCGAAGAGACTATCGAAGACTCATGCATCAACAAATCCTAGGAAGAAGTTCACCTTTTGGCAGCTCTAGATATCTACTGCTACCCCATGGTGTATTTAGTATCACTCTGTTTTCATATCTGTTTGTCACTTTTCCTATAAATGAAGCCTTCTTTGTCTTTTCAAATCTTTGCAAAACCTCCAGAGCTTTTGCCTCTTCGCCCTTAGGTACACAAAGTATCATAGTTCCTTCATTTGCAAACTCATAAGGCTCAAAACCTAACATTTCACATATACCTTTGACTTCATCTGCTACTGGAATCTTATCTTCATCTACCTCTATAGTGACATTTGAAGTTTCAGCCCATTCATTTAAAACTGCACTCAATCCGCCTCTTGTAGCATCTCTTAAAGATTTTATCTCAACTCCTTGCTCTATCAAAGCTTCTATCATCGGCCATAGAGTTGCACAATCGCTCTTAAGCTTTATATCAAGTTCTATATCTTCTCTTTTTGCAAGTATGCAAGCACCGTGATTGCCCACTTCGTTTGAGACTATGATAGAGTCTGTATCACATAGATTGTGAGCTGAAATACCATCTTTTAGCACTTCACCTATGCCTGAAGTATTTATAAAGAGTCCATCCACACTGCCCTTTGGCACTACTTTTGTATCTCCTGCTACTATCAAAGCTCCACTTACTTTTAACTCTTCACTCATGCTTTTGACGATTCTCTCCAAATCTTCGTATAAAAATCCCTCTTCAATCATAAAAGAGCAGGTAAGATAGAGTGGTTTTGCACCCATCATAGATATATCGTTTATAGTTCCTGCTATGGCTAATTTGCCTATATTACCACCATTGAAAAAGATAGGGCTTACAGTAAAAGAGTCTGTTGTAAAGGCTATTTTATCTGATTTTAGACTCAAAACTGCTGCATCTTCCATTTTTAACAGAGTCTCGTTTTTAAAATATTTGAAAAACAGCTCTTTTATGAGACTGCTCGTCTCTTCTCCTCCGCCTCCTTGTGAGAGCGTTATCCTTTTTTTACTCATCTCATACCTTTACCTATAAATTTTCCATACTTATAGTATGCTGCGCAAGCTCCCTCACTTGAAACCATACAGGAGCCCATCGGACTATTAGGAGTGCAAGCTTTTCCAAAAACTTTGCAATCAAACGGCTTCGCATTTCCTTTTAAAATATCGCCACAAATGCAGAGTTTATGGTCATCTATCTGCTCCTTTGGAAGTATCTCATCAAAAACAATCTCAGCATCAAACTCTGCGTACTCACTTCTTAGTTTTAAAGCACTGTTTGCTATATCTCCCAAGCCTCTCCATCTAAAATGATCTCTTTTGCACATATATCTGTTTATCAGATTTTGTGCTTTTATATTTCCCTCTTTGCTTACGGCTCTTTTGTACTGGTTTTCAACTTCTACTCTGTTTTCATTGAACTGTCTAACTGTCATCAAAACAGCTTCCATCACATCTACAGGCTCAAACCCTGCTACGACTATAGGAGTTTTATACTTTTTAACAATCGGCTCAAAAATCCCATATCCTGTGATAACACTCACATGCGAAGGTCCCAAAAAGGCATCTATCTTTGAATCTCCACCAGAGACAATCGCTTCTACCGGCTCAGGAACCAGAACATGATTTATATGAAAATATAGATTTTTTATGCCCAATTTTATGGTTTGCTCTAGCAAAACTGCACTCATAGGGGTCGTCGTCTCAAACCCTATCGCAAAAAATATGACCTTTTTATCTGGATTCTCTTTTGCAATTTTTATGACATCAAGTGGCGAATATAGAGACCTCACATCCCTACCCTCTGCCCTTAACTTTTGCAAGGATGTTTTGCTTCCTGGCACTCTTATCATATCTCCTAGTGTTGCTAAGATAGTGTCATCCATACTAGCAAGTGCAATGGCATGGTCTATCCTCTCTTTTGGCATAACGCAAACAGGACATCCTGGACCGTGTATAAACTCTATTAGATCGGGAAGTATCTGTGGTAAACCATACTTCATGATAGTATGAGTATGACCTCCACAGACTTCCATGATATTTATCTTGCTTTTGCACTCCTTTTTTATCTCTTGCGCTAAAGCTTTTATATGCTTTGGATTCCTGAAGCTCTCTATCAAATCAAGTGGCATAGTTTGCATCTCCCTCAAGTGGATCTATCTCCTCAGAGTTCATCTTGGCTACAATCTCTTCATATACTTCCAAGCTCTGTTTTGCCTCTTCTTGGCTGATTTTATTCATCGCAAAACCTACATGTATAAGTACAAAATCTCCGATTTCTACCTTTTCATCTATGAGATCGAGTGTCACCTCTCTTTTGACTCCCATTGTATCGACTGTAGCCATATTGTTTTCGTCGATATGGACAACTTTACTCGGTATAGATAAACACATTATCTAACCTCCATTTTGAATTTTATCCAGTTTGCTACTTTTTTGATACTCTCTTCATCTTTTGTGCTAAATTCCAATATATCTACGCTTGGCTTGAGTCTTCTAGCGCTTTGTTTCTCTTTTTCCAAATCATACTCAAAATATGGCAAAAGATCTGTTTTTGTAAAAAGAATCAAATCTGCTCTTTCAAACATAACCGGGTATTTTGCTATCTTATCTTCGCCCTCAGGAATGGAAACTAAGACTATATTTAGATGACTTCCAACATCATAACTAGCTGG
>Ga0256840_1003705_pt1 | contig 12077 bp, 6 predicted proteins | sample 355202metaG_FD_185969 | JGI IMG/M metagenome (GOLD analysis project Ga0256840, IMG submission 185969) | Hydrothermal vent microbial communities from Mid Atlantic Ridge, Atlantic Ocean - 355-202 | ecosystem: Environmental > Aquatic > Marine > Hydrothermal vents | place: Atlantic Ocean: Mid...
AAGCCTATGAAGTTTTAAGTAATGATGAAAAAAGAAGACGTTACGACCAATTCGGACATGCCGGTGTAGGTGGTGCATCGGGTAATGGTGCCGGAGGCTTTGGAATGGATATCGAAGATATTTTTTCGCATTTTGGAGATATTTTCGGTTTTGGTGGAGGTTTTGGAGGTAGCCGCAGAGGTGGCAGGCGTATGAATAAAGGTACAAACTTGCGTGTTCGGGTAAAACTAACATTGGATGAAATTGCTAATGGCGTAACAAAGAAGCTCAAGGTAAAACGATATGTTGCTTGTTCTGCTTGTGATGGTACCGGTGCTGCTTCTCCTTCGGATATTCAAACCTGTCAAACTTGCCATGGTATGGGACAGGTTACACGCGTTACAAATACCATTCTCGGACAAATGCAAAGCACAACAACTTGTCCTTCTTGTGGCGGCAGCGGTAAAACCATAACCAAAAAATGTACAAGTTGTTATGGCGAAGGTGTTGTAAAAAAAGAAGACCTAATTGAGGTGAATATTCCTGCAGGTGTTGCCGAAGGAATGCAATTATCGGTTTCGGGTAAAGGCAATGCGCCGCGCGGAGGCGGTATAAACGGCGATCTTCTTGTGGTTATTGAAGAAATTGAACACCCTGAATTAATTCGACATGATAACGATTTGCTTTATAATCTCAATATAAGTGTTCCTGATGCCATTCTCGGTACGCCCGTAGAAATACCTACATTAAATGGAAAAGTTAAAGTAAAAATAGAACCCGGTACCCAATCGGGAAAAATTTTAAGGCTAAGAGGTAAAGGTGTTCCTGATGTTCAAGGCTATGGTCATGGCGATTTGTTGGTAAAAGTAAATGTTTACATTCCTAAAAGCGTAACGAGAGAAGAACGCAAAATGTTGGAAAAACTGAAAAATTCTGAAAATTTTGAGGCAAAAGCCAAAAATGAAAAAGGATTTTTTAATAAAGTGAGGGATTTTTTTGAAGGATAGCCTATTTTTTATAATCGGAGCGCTGTTTTGTTAATTCGCTGTGTGTAAATAACTTAGTTTTTATGGAGTTTGCAATTTAAGGTCGCAGCCCGACTTTATTGACAAATATTAATTATTTAATAATCTGTTATTTGTCTTGTGTAAGGATTAAATTGAGCTTTAAATATCAAAAGGTACAACTTGAAGTTTATTGACTATCTTTAAAAAAATGTCAAATAAGTATTTTCGCTTTAAGCAATTTATTGTTTATCAAGAAAAAGCAGCCATGAAAGTAGGTATTGATTCGGTGCTGCTGGGTGCGTGGGCTGATTTTGATAATGCAAAAAGAATTCTTGATATAGGTACAGGTACCGGACTTTTAAGCCTTATGGCTGCACAAAAATCGCTTGCGCAAATTACTGCAATTGAAATTGACGAAGACAGTATAAAACAAGCCCAAGAAAACATTAATCTATCCATATGGTCTGAACGGATAAAAATCGTTAATTCCTCATTTCAAGATTTTGCAAAGCAAAAAGATTTAAAATACGACTGTGCAATATGCAATCCGCCCTATTTTAACGGGACTTACCAATCGCCTAATCAACAGCGAAATAAAGCGAGGCATAATAATACACTGCCTTTGCCTGATTTATTTGCCGGACTTAATAGAATTTTAGCTCCAAACGGAAAGCTCTATATTATTTACCCTTATTTTCAAAAGGATGATTTAATTAGTGAAGCCTATAAATATAATTTTTATCCGAATAAAATTTTAGAAATAAAACCGCATAAAAATAAACCTGCCAAACGTATAGCTATCTGTTTTTCACAAAAGAATATACCAAGCAATATCACTCAACTATTTATTAAAGATGCTATTACTATGCAATACAGTAAGGAATATATAAATTTGACCAAGAGTTTTTATTTGGATTTTTAAGTTGAATTACTATCTATCGCTATACTATTTTATAGATTTAGAAAAGAAATAACTGAACTAATTTGACAAATCTGAAAATTTAAAATTAACGATGTATTTTTTTTGAGATATAATAGCCGTTATCATTTTTATTAAGCACCCAACCTTTATTTAATATAAGTACCCAGTTAGTATTTGTTACTTTATTTTCTGATATTATTATATCTTTATTTATTAACACTTTAACTATTTTTTCATAAAATATACCGCCACCTGTATTGACTTTTATCTCCCCCCAATTACCCGAAGCGTTAAAATAGGGGAAAAAAGTTCCATCTTCAAATGTAATCATAGTGCTAGGATTAAATGCGAAATGAAACGTGCTGTCTGTTGGTATTGAAAGAGTTTTTTGCTGACTGAATTTTTTTAATATTGAAAGCTTATGCTCTTGAAAATGTAATTTCCGGTTTGTTTCAAATTCTATTACTTCTTTAAATTTTTTATTATCCTTATAATCAGACAGTAAATCTAATTTGCTTGTATCAATTTCTAAATTTAATTTATTCATTAGCATATTTGCCAAATCTGAATTTGCTGAAACATTTTTACGCCAATTTTGATAAAACCGATCCAGTAAAATAGCATAAAATTGACCGGAAACATAAGCAAATGATCTTTCTAAAGAAGTTGTGCCGCTTGTATCTTTATTTTCCATTATTGTATGGTATATCCTTAATGCCGGTTCAACTATGTTGATACCATAATATTTGCAAGCAATATAATTACCTGTATATTGAGCTAAGCCTTCAAGTATTTCAAATCTTTTTTCATCAACAATGTTCTCAGGAAATTGCTTTTGTCGCCACAAACGCCATTTTATAGCATCTTTTAAATAATTTATTGTGCTATCTATATTAGAAATAGCTTTTGCCAAGAAATGAGCCTCCATTTTTATGCTAATTCGGGCATTGTATTCATTCATTTGCTTATTATTAAAGCCTTTGGGTTTTATTCTAAGGCTGTCTTGAAAATAATGAAACGCTTCATGAATAAAAATTCCGACATTCTCATAGTTATTGATGCTTGATGATAGCCATTTATGTATCCAAGTAGAAAGTCCCAGTTGTTCAGGTTTTATGGTATCAGGCAAATAGCCGTAAAAAAATTCTCCACTATGTTTTAATACGCCTAAAGTATCTTTAAAGTTACTAATGGTATATCGGCTATTTTTATCAAAAATAACTTGATTGGTGTAAAAATTAATACCCCATAATTTACCATTGTCAAAATAGCAAGCTGATTTGTATGCTTCTAAATAATAGGTAGCTGAATCTATGGTTAATTGTTGTGCTATTGTTGTATATCCAACACTTAACAGAAAGGCTGAAATAAGATAAAGTTTAATTGTTTTATTCATAGTGGTTTTTTATAAGTCTGTTTATTGCTCTTCTATGTATATCTCCCTTACCTAATTGTATTGACTGTATTTTAATATTGCTTGTAGCAAGCATTATTTTCTTTATTATTTTAAAGATATTTGTGTAGTTTCAGCGATTTCTATGATACAAATTTATGTCAATGATATTATTTTTCCAAACTATTAAAAATATTAACCAAAGGTGTTTAATGAAATTTCTTAATTATGTATATTTATACATTTTATTTGCAAAAAAAACAATAAACTTGTTGAATAATATAAAAATTTACACTTAAAATACTGAAAAAAAGTTTACTTTTGCATTTCGTAATTCAATTCAAAAATTACCCCTTTTCTATAATTAATTTAGTAGAAAAATTTATAGAAAATCCGGTATAACGTAACAGATATTAAATTAAAAATAGTTTATTATGGTTAAAACTAAAAAGTATCTTACATGTGATGGGAATTATGCAGCTTCACATATAGCATATATGTTCAGCGAAGTAGCAGCAATTTACCCAATCACTCCATCATCAAATATGGCAGAAAATGTTGATGAATGGGCTGCCAACGGCAGAAAGAACATCTTTGGAGAAACTGTGGATGTAAAAGAAATGCAATCGGAAGCCGGTGCAGCCGGTGCGGTTCATGGTTCTCTGCAAGCGGGTGCTTTGACAAGTACTTTTACCGCTTCACAAGGTTTGCTTTTAATGATACCAAATATGTATAAAATATCAGGTGAATTATTGCCCGGAGTATTTCACGTTAGTGCAAGAAGTTTAGCAGCTCAAGCATTATCAATATTTGGTGATCATTCCGATGTAATGAGCGCACGACAAACAGGTTTTGCTTTTCTTGCTACCGGAAGCGTTCAGCAAATTATGGATATTGCGGGTATAGCTCACCTTGCTGCTATTAAGTCGCGCATTCCTTTTGTTCATTTCTTTGATGGTTTCCGTACTTCTCACGAGATTCAAAAAGTAGAAGTAATGGAACAAGAAGTAATGGAAAATCTTTTAGATTGGGACGCATTACAAAAATTCCGTGAAAATGCTTTAAATCCTGAAAATCCTGTAACAAGAGGTACCGCTCAAAATCCGGATATATATTTCCAAGCTCGTGAAGCTGCCAATCCGTTTTACGAAACAATACCGGATATGGTAGAAGAGTACATGCAGGAAATTACTAAAATTACCGGAAGACCTTATCATCCGTTTAATTATTTTGGTGCTGAGGATGCGGAGCATGTTATTATTGCAATGGGTTCGGTTACACAAACCATTAAAGAGGTGGTTAATTATTTGAACGATAAAGGCGAAAAAGTAGGCTTATTAATTGTTCACTTATACCGTCCGTTCTCTGAAAAGTACTTCTTTAAAGCCATGCCAAAAACAGTAAAAAGAATTGCTGTTCTTGACCGTACAAAAGAACCCGGTGCAAACGGGGAACCTTTGTATTTGGATGTTCGTGATGTTTATTATGGTAAAGAAAATGCACCGATTATTGTTGGTGGCCGCTATGGATTAAGTTCAAAAGATACAACTCCTGCTCAAATTATTTCGGTGTACAATAACTTGAAACAAAAAGAGCCTAAAAATCAATTTACCATAGGTATTGTTGATGATGTTACATTTACATCATTACCTCAATTACCCGAAGTAAGTACGGTTCCCGAAGGAACTTTTGAAGCAAAATTTTATGGTTTAGGTTCTGACGGAACTGTTGGTGCTAATAAAAACTCCATTAAAATTATAGGAGATTCTACCGATAAATATTGTCAGGCTTATTTTGCTTACGATTCAAAAAAATCAGGAGGTATTACCATTTCGCATTTGCGCTTTGGTGATTCATTAATTCGTTCAACCTATTTGGTTACACAACCTGATTTTGTTGCATGCCATGTTCCTGCATATCTTAAAAAGTATGATATGCTGAAAGGAATGAAAAAAGGAGGAACTTTTTTATTAAATAGCATCTGGGATATTGAAGAAACTAAAAATCAACTACCGGATCACATGAAAAAGTTCTTGGCAGAGAATGAAATTAAAATGTACATCATTAATGCAACAAAAATTGCACATGAAATCGGTTTAGGTTCTCGTACCAATACGATTATGCAATCTGCTTTCTTTAAAATTTCGGGTGTTATCCCTTACGATAAAGCCGTTGAAGAAATGAAGAAAGCTATTGTAAAATCCTTCTCTAAAAAAGGCGATGAGATTGTAAACATGAACTACCAAGCTGTTGATAGAGGTGGTGATGTTACCGAAGTAGAAATTCCTGTTGAATGGAAAAATATAGAGTTAAAAGAGGAAAATACAAACGGCGAACGTCCTGAGTTTATTAAAAACTTTGTAGATGTTATTAATGCACAAGACGGTGATGATATTCCTGTTAGTGCTTTTGTAGGTCGTGAGGACGGTTCATTGCCTCCCGGAACTGCAGCCTTTGAAAAACGCGGGGTAGCTACTGAAATTCCTAAATGGATTGCTGAAAACTGTATTCAATGTAATCAGTGCGCTTATGTTTGTCCTCACGGAGTTATTCGTCCGTTCTTATTTGACGATGATGATAAAGCAAAAGCTCCTGACGGCGTTGAAACAATTCCTGCTGTAGGAAAAGACCTTAAAGGATATGGTTTCCGTATTCAAGTAAGTGTTTTGGATTGTACAGGTTGTGCTGTTTGTGCCGAAGTTTGTCCTTCAAAAGAAAAATCATTGGTAATGGAGCCATTGGTTGACCATATGGATCAGGCTGAAAAATGGGATTGGGTTCATACTAATGTGGGTTATAAAGACAAATTAGTACCCAAAGAAAAAACATTTAAAAACAGTCAGTTTGCACAACCCTTATTCGAGTTTTCTGGTGCTTGCGCCGGTTGTGGTGAAACTCCTTATGTTAAACTAACTACCCAGTTGTTTGGAGACCGTATGACTATTGCTAATGCAACAGGTTGTTCTTCAATTTATGGAGGTTCTGCGCCATCAACTCCATATACCGTTAATTCAGAAGGTCATGGTCCTGCATGGGCAAATTCATTATTTGAAGATAATGCAGAATTTGGCTTTGGTATGGCTGTTGCTTCAGATAAGTTAAGAGCGCGTATTGAACGTAAGTTTAAAGAAGCCTTAAATAATGGTGTACCTGAAGAATTAAAAGCCGCTATGCAATATTGGATTGAAACTAAAGACGATGGTGAAAAATCAAAAGAAGCAAGTCAAGCGGTAATTCCATTATTAGAAAAATGTGAAAAACCTTTTGCAAAAGAAGTTTTATCATTAAAACAATACCTGACTAAAAAATCACACTGGATATTCGGTGGTGATGGTTGGGCTTATGATATTGGATATGGTGGTTTGGATCATGTTTTGGCATCCGGTGAAAATGTAAATGTTCTGGTACTTGATACCGAGGTGTATTCAAATACGGGTGGTCAATCATCAAAAGCTACACCAACAGGAGCTATTGCTAAATTTGCCGCATCAGGTAAAAAAATCCGGAAAAAAGATTTGGGTGCTATGGCAATGACTTATGGTTACGTTTATGTAGCTCAAATTTCTATGGGAGCGAATATGGGACATGCATTTAAGGTTATTAAAGAAGCAGAAGCATATCCGGGACCATCTATAATCATTGCATATTCTCCATGTATTGCTCATGGTTTAAGAAAAGGCATGAATACGATGATGGATGCTGAAAAGGAGGCTGTTAAATCAGGATATTGGACACTTTATAGGTATAATCCAATGGTAGAAGAGGGCAAGAACCCATTTTCTTTAGACTCAAAAGAGCCGGATTGGAGTAAATTTAGAGAGTTCTTGATGAGTGAAGTTCGATATACTTCTTTGCTTAAAGCATTCCCTGATCAAGCAGAAGAATTATTTAAAACTGCAGAAGAGAATGCGAAATGGCGTTATGATTATTATAGGCGTATGGCAAATATGGAATATTAATTTTAGTAAAAATATGTTTAATAAAAAAGCCCGCATAGCGGGCTTTTTTATTTTATTAATTTGAAAAAATCAAAAAATATCACTTGCAAATTACCAAAAGCTTACTTATTGATGTATTCAATAGCATTTAATGCGGCAACAGTACCGTCTGAAACAGCAGTGGTAATTTGCCGATAGCGTTTTTCCAAACAGTCTCCGGCTGCAAACACGCCTTCTATGTTTGTTTGGTAATTATTATCTACTAAAATCTCTCCGCGTTCATTTAACGAAACAATATTTTTTATAAAATCAGTGCGTGGAATATAGCCAATAAAAATAAATACGCCATCAATTTCCATTTCTGATATTTCATGTGTCCGCTGATGTTCTATTTTTACTTTACGAAGGCTTTCATCACCAAAAAATTCGATAATCTCCGATTCCATAATGAAATTAATTTTCGGATTATTTTTTGCTTCTTCCACAGCCCATGGATATGCTTGAAAATGATCAAATTGATGAACAATGGTTACTTTTGATGCATATTGGGTTAATGAAACCGCTTCTTCTAAAGCAGAATTACCACCACCCACAACAATAATTTCCTTATCTTGAAAAAAATCACCATCGCAGGTTGCGCAATAGGAAATGCCTTTGCCTGCAAATTCTTTTTCTCCGGGAACGTTTAAAGGTCTGGATTTACCCCCCGATGCTATAATTACTGATTTAGCTGTATATTCATCTTTATCGTTCACTACTACTTTTTTTAGTTTACCCGATAAATTTAATGAACTGATTTTTATATTTGATTTTATGGTACAGCCAAAACTCTTGGCTTGTTTACGCATTGTTTTTGCAAGCATATAACCCGAAATGCTCTCAATACCCGGATAATTGGCAATTTCATGTGTGAGAACCACTTGTCCGCCAATGGTTCCTGTATCTAAAATCAGTGCTTTTGTTTTGGCGCGTGCAAGATATATACCTGCAGTTAGTCCGGCAGGACCTCCACCTAAAATAATAACGTCAAAATTATTTGTTTCCATAATATTAATATTAAAAAATGCCATTCTACACTAGGTAAAATGACATTTTAGGGTATAAATTTTTATAAATTACTTTTTAAACTCACTGTCTAAAATTTCAGTAATTTGTTCACGATTTTGAATACTACTTGTTGCTTTTACCACTTTTCCGTTTTTATAATAAACGGTAAAAGGTAAGCCCATAAATCCACTACATTCCGGCAGATTACGAATTACTGCTGCATGAGGATTATCAAAAAGCATATCTGCAAATGCCACGTGTTCATATTCTCCGTCTTCTTGCAATTCTTCCATTACTGCATATACAGGAACACACATCGGACCCATTCTTCCACAGCAAATCATAACATTCTCATTTTCTTCCAGGAACTTATTATAGTCCTCGGTATCAATAATATGTCTTAAATCTGTTTGTAATGTCATATCTAATTGTTTTAATATTTAACTATATAAATAAATCGTTGCAAAAATATAAAAAAATATAGTTATGACAAATATTAGATATGATGCCTTTGAAAATTGTTTAATTTGTACGTAACCGCTCTATTTAGCTTGTATTTACACAAAAATCATGAATGCCGGCAAAAAGAAAATGGCTTCTGTTGCAAAACGGTAAATATCATTTTTAGAGAAATAATACCTTTGTTTGTAAATAATAATTTGCGAGATGCCTATTACAAACAAAATGATGCTTGACATTGTATAAATTGTATTTATTTGTGAAAACAGGCTTATTAAAACTATAAATATAAAAGCTATATAAAGTAATATACTCATAAATCCGGCTGTGCTTTCTATTCCTATAATTACAGGAAGTGAAGTAAAATTGTCGTGAATGTCTTTATTTAATTCAAAAATGGCTATAAGTAAAATATCAGCCCAAACAATTAAAAAAAAGCTTATAATAATTAATATTTGGTAAATATTTATATCAGGATAGACTTTGCTAAGCGGAGCAATGAAAATTCCTGTGGTATATATTAATGCCACAATCATTTCTTTTTGCAGTAAAAGTGTTTTTTTTGCATTGAACAAATAAAGCATTAGGAAATAAAATGCAATAAAAAGACCAATTATCAAGCCCGCTTTTATTAATTTTATTTCAATAAGTTTAAAACTCATATACAGTACAATTATTAAAAAAAAGATTTCTAAAACAAAAAGTAATTTGAAATATTTCCGGTAAAATAACCGGCGTTCAGCTGCAATTAGATTTTTTGATTTTATGCTGTCTAATAAATGGTCGGCAGTGTATATAATCCAAACACTAATACCCAGAATTATTAACCAACTATAATTTATTGGTGTATTAAAAACCTTTTGAGCCATGATACTGCCTGATAACGCACCAAGAACGATATCTAAGGATAAGAAACTAATACGTTTATATATTTTAATTAGTATTTTCATAAGTAGATACAATCTATCCTAAAATCATTATTTATTTGGCAAAAGTACTTTTATGTAACGTGAGCTTATTTAATTACTATTATTTTTAGGTTCAGGCTTTGCAAATATTTATTATCCGGTAAATGTATAAACTTAAACTGAGCTTATTTTTGGTTAATTGCTATAACCGTTAAATTAATTCGTAAGCTATTGCATTTAAAAATATATTGTTTTTTATAAAAACTGAACTTATCTGATATGTTTTCTGATACACTATTTATTAGCTAATATGTGCTATTTGACAGTAACACAATATTTAAAATGATGTAATTTTTTTCAAACTTTCCGTTTTTATATCAAAAAGTAATTGTCTTTTATATGTTTTTTAAATAAATTAGCAGAAAATCTAAATTAAACCTGAATTGAACGATTATCTACTTCAATAAGCACCAATCTGTTGAGTTAAAAAGATTTACAAAAAAAAGACTCAAATACCAACGGTATTCTTACTTTTTTTCTAAACTTTTTAATCTCAATATCTTGGCACTTCTTTTTGTACATAATCGCTCAATTTAGGTTAAAATTCTTCTTAAATAGTTAATGTATTCTTCATAGCTGTAATGTTTTTTAATTAAGGTTGTGTTCTATTAAATTTATCAAACCGGCTAACTTATGCGTATTTTATTGTTTGCTTTGATTGTATTATTATCTCCGGCTTTTCTTTTTTCTCAAAATAAAAAGATTGAATTCAAGCATTTAGATGTAAATCTTTCCGGATACAGTGTGAAAGCATTTGTACAAGATTATAAGGGATTTATGTGGATAGGCACCAGTAATGGTTTAAATCGCTATGACGGGAACAGTATATCTTATTACATGCATAATGATACAAACATTAATTCGGTTAGTAACAATGGCATTATGGCATTGTATGAGTCAAAAGACAGTAGTTTGTGGATTGCTACTACCCATGGTTTAAATGTTTATAATAGAGAAAAAAACAATTTTATTCAGTATTATTATCAGAGTTCGGATAAAAATGCTAAATTAAACTCAATAACAGATATTGCAGAGGATACAGATGGTAATATTTGGCTTTCTACACTTGGAGGTATTTGTGTTTTTGATAAAACAAAACAAAAAATCCAAACTTTTGAAGAATACCTTAACATCCCGAAATATAAATATTCATCTGAAAAATTTAATGTTTTATATAGATACAAGAAAGGAATTTTTCTGGCAGGGAATGTTATTGGCGATGTTTATGAGTTTGATATTGAAAATAAGACCGTTAAAAAACTAATATTTGATAATGGAAATAAAGAAGAAATTGAGTTGAATTTTATTACAGATATTTGCCAAACCGAAAATGGGACAATTTGGCTTGCATCAACCAAAACAGGTTTAATTAAAATTGATAAAATTGAAAACGGTCATGTTTGGTACCGGCAATTTATACATAATCCGGATAATCCTAATAGTTTAACATCAAATAATATTCTTTCATTAAATGTATATAATGAAAAGTTCTTGTTAATCGGTACTGAAAACAACTACCTTAATGTTTTAGATATTAATGCAAATAAGTTTGCGCATTTTTCGGTAGAAAAAGGAACTAAATACGGCATGCCGCAAAATTCATTTTGGACCATTTATCAAGATAATAGTAAAAACTATTGGATTGGAACATTTAGTAAAGGCATGTATATTATAGATAAACCTTTAAGTTTTAAATCGTATTCATATAATGGATGTAAGCCAAATAGTCTTCCTGATTTTCCTGTAACTTCGTTTATTAGTGATGATAGAGGAAATATGTGGATTGGAACGGATGGGGGAGGTTTAAACTATTGGAACAGAAAGTTAAATAATTTCTATCCCATTGAAGATGTTTTGAAATATAAACCGGATAAAATAAAGAGTAAAGCAGTTTTATGTCTTTGCAAAACTGCCAATTTAGGGATATGGGCAGGGTTTTATAAAGGCGGAATTATTATCATAGATAATAAAGGCAATATAAAACAATTAAGCATGGGAGATGGTTTAAGTAGTAATTCTGTTTCTTCGATTGTTGAAAATAAAGAAGGTGTAATTTATATTGGCACTTATGGCGGAGGTGTGAACTTTTATGATCCGAAAACCAAGAAAATAAATGTTTTATCGGGTTTTGATAATATGAACGATTTGAGTTCGCATGATATAAATGTGTTATATGTAGATAGTCAAGACCGCTTATTTATTGGTTATAGAAATAAAGGATTTGATATTGTTGCGTTTGACTCTACTCATAAACCCAAAATCAGGCATTATGTGTCAAATATTGATAGAGAAAATAGTTTAAGCAGTAACAATGTTTTTTCTTTTGCCGAGGATACCTACGGAAATATTTGGATAGCTACAAAC
>Ga0256840_1003706_pt1 | contig 12077 bp, 11 predicted proteins | sample 355202metaG_FD_185969 | JGI IMG/M metagenome (GOLD analysis project Ga0256840, IMG submission 185969) | Hydrothermal vent microbial communities from Mid Atlantic Ridge, Atlantic Ocean - 355-202 | ecosystem: Environmental > Aquatic > Marine > Hydrothermal vents | place: Atlantic Ocean: Mid...
ACACAACAGGCTATTGTTTGCCTGATGAATATGGTGCCAAAATAAAATACCTCAAAGAAAATGTAAAAGGAATTGATAATGTAGTAATTTCTTGTCATTGCCATAATGATTTGGGTTTGGCAACTGCCAATGCAATAGCAGGTGTTCAAAACGGAGCTCGTCAAATAGAATGCACTATCAATGGAATAGGTGAGCGTGCTGGAAACACCGCTTTAGAAGAAGTTGTGATGATTTTAAAACAACATCCTTCTTTAAATTTAGATACAGGCATAAATAGTAAGTTATTATACAGTACAAGTCAACTTGTACAGGAAAGTATGGGTATGAGAGTTCAAGCAAATAAAGCTATTGTTGGTGAAAATGCTTTTGCTCATAGTTCTGGAATCCATCAAGATGGTGTTATTAAAAACAGAGAAACTTACGAAATAATAAACCCTGCTGAAGTTGGTGTAAATGAATCTTCTATTGTGCTAACGGCAAGAAGCGGTAGAGCTGCCTTAGCCTACCGAGCCAAAAATGTTGGTTACGATTTAACCAAAATAGAGTTAGATGATTTATACCCTCAATTTTTAAACTATGCTGATCACCGAAAAGAAGTAAATGATAAAGATCTTCATCATTTAATGGAATTAAACCATGTTCATAAAACAGTTGTTAATTTCTAAATTAAAAATTATTTAGTAAATTTTTATGTTATTTTTGAAATTATAACCTAAACACATGAAATTAAAAATTGCTTTATTACCTGGTGACGGAATTGGCCCTGACGTAATTCAACAATCAACAAAAATATTAGATGCAATTGCTGAAAAATACCATCATGTTTTTGAGTATAAAACAGCGTTAATTGGAGCTGTTGCTATTGAAAAAACGGGAAACCCATTACCAAATAAAACACTAGATATCTGCTCTAATGCTGATGCAATTTTGTTTGGAGCTATTGGAGACCCAAAATACGACAACAATCCAAGCACCAAAATCCGCCCAGAACAAGGCTTATTAAAGCTTCGAAAAAAATTAGGGCTTTTTGCAAATATTAGACCCTTAACAACATATAGTTCTTTAATTCATAAATCTAATTTAAAAAAAGACGTAATTAAAGGAACTGACTTTGTTATTTATAGAGAACTTACTGGCGGTATTTATTTTGGTGAAAAGAAATTGAGTGCTGATGGAAATTCAGCCTCAGATAATTGTAGCTATACCGCAAATGAAATTGATAGAATTGCACATTTAGCATTTAAAGCAGCTTCTACAAGAAGGAAAAAACTAACCCTAGTTGATAAAGCCAATGTATTAGAAACCTCTCGACTTTGGAGAAAAAGAGTACTTGAAATAGCGAAAGAATACCCTGCTATAAAATTAGAATTTTTATTTGTTGATAATGCTGCAATGCAACTCATTTTAAACCCCAAACAATTTGATATTATTTTAACTGAAAATATGTTTGGCGATATTCTTTCTGATGAAGCAAGTGTTATTTCAGGCTCTATTGGTTTATTGGCATCAGCATCTATTGGTGAGCATACTGCTTTATTTGAACCTATTCATGGGTCGTACCCACAAGCAAAAGGGAAAAATATTGCGAACCCTTTAGCAGCAGTCTTATCAGCTGCGATGCTTTTAGAACATTTTGACTTATACGATGAAGCTGAAGATATTAGAAATGCTGTTGAAAAATCAATAGATCTAAACATTTCAACTCCAGATTTAAATACTACCAATCATTTCTCAACAACAAGTGTTGGTAATTTTTTAAAAGACTTTATTTTAGATGAAGAAAATACATTTTACAATAAAAATAATATAGATTTAGGGCAATCTACAATTATTTAATCCTGAAATTTTAAAATAGGTAATCCCTAATTTTTGTTTAGTTTTACGTTCATGAAAAACAATACAACTCTTATTGATGCCATTAATCACCGTAGATCTGTTAGGGTGTACGACGAAAACAAAGAAATTGATTCTGAAATTGTAAAAAAATGTATTCAACAAGCCTCACTTGCTCCAAACAGTAGCAATATGCAATTATGGGAATTTCATCACATTACTTCAAAAACTATTTTAAATAAGTTAGCCATTGCTTGTCTAGGACAAAGTGCAGCTGTTACTGCCAAAGAAATGCTAGTTGTTATTGTTCGAAAAGACTTATGGAAAGAAAGAGCTAGAGAAAATTTAACATATTTAGAGAAATTATTTGGAAAAAAAACGAAAGAAGAATACAGTAGTCGTGAAAAATTTGCACTAAACTATTATAAAAAAATAATGCCTTTTGTATATCGTGATTTTTTTGGGCTATTTGGGTGCGTAAAATATCTTATTTCTTGGCTAACAGGTCTTTTCAGACCTACTTACAGACAGCTAAGAAAATCTGATATGAGAATTGTTGCACACAAAAGTGCTGGTTTAGCTGCACAAACTTTTATGTTAAGTATGGCTGCTGAAGGATATGATACTTGCCCTATGGAGGGAACTGACACACTTCGAATAAAAAAAATACTAAATTTGCCTTCTAAAAGTGAAATTAATATGGTAATTTCTTGCGGAATCCGTAAACCCGAAGGTATTTATGGTGAACGCTTTAGAATCGCTTTTGAGAAAGTTTACAAAAAGTGGTAATTATTATATAAAAACTATCAAACATTTTATGCCTCTAAAAAAAGAAATAATACATAAGATTATACTCAATAAAAATAGACCACACTTAAATTTTAGTCTAAAATATAAAACTGAGAAATTTACAAATAACCTATTTTACACACTCTTTGATGCTGAAGCCTGTTCCTCAAGCAATATTGAGAAATTAGAAAATAATTTTAAAGAAATTTACAAACTCGCTTGCCAAAATAATGACTGTTCTTATGAACCTATTTGGAAAAGTTTTTTAATTAAATTACCCACAATTTTAGAAAATTTACATTTAGATGCTCAAGAATTAGTTAATAATGATCCTGCTGCAAAAACAATAGAAGAAGTTTACCTTGCATACCCAGGATTTTATGCAATAGCTATTTACAGATTTAGTCATGAATTGTTATTGTTAAACACACCTCTTATTCCTAGATTAATGAGTGAATATGCCCACGGGAAAACAGGGACAGATATCCATCCAGGAGCAACTATTGGCAAATCTTTTTTTATTGACCACGCCACAGGTACGGTAATTGGAGAAACCTGTATTATCAAAAACCACGTAAAAATTTATCAAGGAGTAACTTTAGGAGCTTTACAGGTTGAAAAGAACATGAAAAACACAAAACGGCATCCTACGGTAGAAAATAATGTTACCATTTATGCAAATGCAACGATATTAGGAGGCGATACAATTATAGGTGAAAACACAACAATTGGCGGTAATGTTTGGTTAACAAAATCTGTCCCTAAAAACTCATTGGTATATCATACAACTGAAACTAAGCTAAAACCTAAATTTAAATCGTGAAAAATAAGTATATTTTTGATTTTATAGGAAATACTCCATTAATAAAAGTCCAACATTTATTAAAAAATAAAGATATTTCATTATTTCTTAAACTAGAAGGAAATAATCCTGCTGGAAGTGTGAAAGATAGAGCAGCATTTAATATGATTTCTGCTGCTTTTGAACGAAAAGAAATAAAAAAAGGCGATTATTTAATTGAGGCAACAAGTGGAAATACAGGTATTGCTTTGGCAATGATTGCCCAACAATTTGATATAAACATAGAACTTGTTATGCCTAAAAACTCAACAAAAGAACGCATACAAACAATGCTAGCTTATGGCGCAAAAGTTACATTAACGGATGCTGAAATTGGAATTGAAGGCGCTAGAGAATATGCTGAAAAACAAGTACTTGAAAAAGGATATTACATGCTTGATCAATTTGCAAATGATGACAATTGGAAAGCTCATTATAAAACTACCGGCCCTGAAATTTGGAACGATACTTTAGGCGAAATAACACATTTTATTTCTGCAATGGGTACAACAGGTACTATTATGGGAGTTTCAACTTACTTAAAAGAAAAAAATGAAATTATTCAAATTATAGGTGCACAACCAACAGATAATTCTAAAATTCCTGGTATTAGAAAATGGTCTAAAGAATTTCTCCCTAAGATATTTGACCCTAAAAAAGTAGATACAATTATAGAAGTTAGCGAGGAAGAAGCAAAAATAATGACTAAATTATTAGCAAAAAAAGAAGGTGTTTTTTCAGGAATGAGTGGAGGTGGTGCTGTTGTGGCCTCATTAAAATTAGCAAAAACATTAACCAAAGGCACTATAGTAACTATTATACCTGATAGAGGTGATCGTTATTTGTCTTCTAGTTTATTTGGATAAAATATTGCTATAGTTAACTATATTTAAGATTGTATAACAATCGCTTTTATTGTATTTTTGCACCCTAGATTATTTAATTACTTCGCATGAGAAAAATACAAATGGTTGACCTACTTGGTCAATATGATAAAGTTCAAAAAAAAATAGATTCAAAAATATTAGAAGTTGTAAAATCTGCAGCATATATAAACGGACCTGAAGTTCATAGTTTTCAAAAAGAATTAGAAAATTATTTAAATGTAAAACACGTAATTCCGTGTGCAAATGGTACAGATGCGCTACAAATAGCAATGATGGGTTTAGGATTAAAACCTGGAGATGAAGTTATTACGGCAGATTTTACATTTGCAGCAACCGTTGAAGTTATAGCCTTATTAGGTTTAACCCCTGTTTTAGTTGATGTTGAAAAGGATACATTTAATATTGATATTGAATCACTAAAAAAAGCAATTACTCCTAAAACTAAAGCTATAGTTCCTGTTCACTTATTTGGTCAATGTGCCAATATGGAAGCTGTTTTAGAAGTTGCCAAAACACATAACTTATTTGTAATTGAAGATACTGCACAAGCTATTGGAGCAGATTATACCTTTAAAAACGGTTCTAAAAAGAAAGCTGGTACGATTGGAAATGTTGGGACTACTTCTTTTTTCCCTTCAAAAAACTTAGGGTGCTATGGTGATGGAGGTGCTATTTTTACAAATGATGATGATTTAGCACACACACTTCGAGGAATTGTAAATCACGGAATGTACAAGCGATACTACCATGATGTTGTTGGTGTAAATTCTCGTTTGGATAGTATTCAAGCAGCAATTTTACGTATAAAATTACCTCTTTTAAATAGCTATTGTGATGCTCGAAGAAAGGCTGCTGAGTATTATACAAAAGCATTCTCTACAACTAAAAATATTACAACACCTGTAATTAGTAATTTTACTACACATGTTTTTCATCAATATACAATTCAAGTGAAAAATGTAGATAGAAATGCTCTGCATCAACATTTGTTAGACAACGGAATACCAAATGCAATTTATTACCCTGTTCCTTTGCACAGCCAAAAAGCATATATGGATGTACGTTACAAAGAAGAGGATTTTAAAGTTACAAATGAATTAATAAACACCGTTTTATCTTTACCAATGCATACGGAATTAGATAGTGAACAGCTAGATTTTATTACATCAACCGTGTTAAATTTCATAAATAAATAATGAAGGAAATTTTAGTTACAGGAGGCTTAGGTTTTATTGGTTCACATACGGTTGTTGAACTTCAAAATGAAGGCTTTAATGTAGTAATAATTGATAACTTATCTAATTCAACTATAGATGTACTTGATAAAATTACTTCCATAACAACTAAAAAACCTAGGTATTTTAATATTGACTTAAAAAACAAAAACGCTGTTCAACATTTTTTTAAAGAGAATGAGGTAGATGGGGTTATTCATTTTGCAGCATCAAAAGCTGTTGGAGAAAGTGTTGAAAACCCATTAGAATATTACGAAAACAATATTGGTTCTTTAATTTATTTATTACAAGAAATGAAAGCTAATAATGTAATTAATTTTATTTTTAGCTCATCTTGTACTGTCTACGGTCAAGCAAATGAACTTCCAATTACTGAAAATGCACCTATTAAACCTGCAGAATCTCCTTACGGGAATACTAAACAAATTGGAGAAGAAATTATAAAAGACACTACAAAAATTTCAGCTATAAAAGCGATTGCTTTACGTTATTTTAATCCAATTGGAGCACATGAATCTGCAAAAATTGGAGAATTGCCAATTGGTGTCCCTCAAAATTTAATTCCTTTTATAACTCAAACAGCCGCAGGAATTCGCGAAAAATTAGCTGTTTTTGGGAGCGATTATGATACACCTGATGGAACAGCTATTCGTGATTACATTCACGTTATAGATTTGGCAAAAGCTCATATTATTGCACTAAAAAGGTTACTCGAAAATAACAATAAATCTTCTTTTGAAGTTTTTAATATTGGAACCGGTAAAGGAAATTCAGTACTAGAAGTTATTCAATCTTTTGAAAAAGTTACTGGTAAAAAGTTAAACTACAAATTGGTTAACCGTAGAGAAGGTGACATTACTGCTGCTTATGCTGATACAACTATTGCGAATACCAAACTAGGTTGGAAAGCTAAACTAACACTTGATGAAGCCTTACTCTCCGCATGGAAATGGCAAAAAACGTTAAAGTAAATTGTGTTTTTAAAATTCATTAAGAACAAAAAAGTCATTTTAAAGAAATATTAAAATGACTTTTTAAATTATAAGTTGCTATCTAAACAGAAGCTCCACTTGCAGTTACACTCCTATCTATTTTCCGCATTAAACCTTGTAAAACTTTCCCTGGTCCAACTTCAATAAATTCCGTCCCTCCATCTGCAATCATTTGTTGAATGGACTGTGTCCATCGAACTGGTGACGTTAGTTGCTTCATTAAGTTCTCTTTAATCTCATCAGGGTTTAGAACTGCTTTTGCCACTACATTTTGATACACAGGACATATTGGCTCTCCAAATGTTGTATTCTTAATAGCTTCAGCTAATTCTTCTCTTGCAGGCTCCATTAACGGCGAATGAAAAGCACCTCCAACTGGCAATTTTAAGGCACGTCTCGCTCCTTTTTCAGTTAAAAGTTCGCATGCCTTATCTATTGCTGCAATTTCTCCTGAGATAACTAATTGTCCAGGACAATTATAATTTGCTGCCACCACTATTCCATCAATACTAGCACAAGTTTCTTCTACCACGGTATCATCTAACCCTAAAACCGCTGCCATTGTAGACTCTTGTATCTCACAAGCTTTTTGCATTGCCAATGCTCTTTGGGAAACTAATTTCAATCCGTCTTCAAATGTTAAAACACCATTTGCTACCAATGCTGAAAATTCACCTAAAGAATGACCTGCAACCATTTCTGGTTTAAAATTATCACCTAATATTTTTGCCAATATGGTAGAATGCAAAAAAATAGCCGGCTGAGTAACTTTTGTTTGCTTTAATTCTTCAGCTGTACCTTCAAACATAATATCAGTAATTGAAAATCCTAAAATTTTATTAGCTTTTTCAAAAAGTTCTTGTGCTTCAGAAAATTTTTCATATAAATCAACTCCCATTCCTGAAAATTGAGCTCCTTGACCCGGAAAAATATACGCTTTCATCTATTTTATATTTTAATTTACTTAAAGGGTGCAAAAGTAAGAATTATTTCACTTCTATTATCACTTTATAACCTTCACTATTTCTAATATTAAAAACGGTATTATCTTCAAATAATAAATATTGCCCCTTTACTCCTATTAATTTCCCAAAGTAACTAGGTGTTTTTTCGAGGTTTAACGATTTAACCTTTGTAGGGTATTGAAGAACTGGATAGTTAATCTCTGTAATTTTTCCATTATTTGCTAAAAAATAGGGCTGAGCTTCTTTAGGTATAAACACCTTCAATTTTTCTCTTTCTTCAATTAAATCAATATCTAATATTTCATTTTTTAACATTTTTTGCCAATTCGTTTTATCGGCAACATGTTCTTTTAAAGCTACTTCTGTTATCCCTGCTAAATACCTGTTTGGAACCTCAACAATTTCTATGGCTTTTGTAGCCCCTTGGTCAATCCAACGAGTTGGTATTTGAGTTTTACGAGTTACACCAACTTTTACGTTGCTTGACAAAGCCAAATAAACAATATGCGGCTTTAATTGAGCTTCCTTTTCGTAAGCTAAATCACGATCCTCAATTCCTAAATGCGCTGTACTTAATTCAGGTTTCATTACCCAATCACCAACAGCTGCACTTTTATAAAAACAATCATAACAAAGCCCTTGCCTAAATATTTTTTTTTCTTTTCTACAACTTAAACATTGGTAACCTTCAAAACTAATTTCAATTTCTTTGTTTAGTAATTGATTTAAGTTTAAAAAATCATTTTCAGTATCTAAATAATAATGTACCACATCATTTAACTCGGTCATCATTTTTTTTAACACAGCTTGGTATTGCATAGAAAGTTTTTAGTAAATTTAACACGATAAAGATACTCAATAAAAAAATGCCATATCAAATAGTTAATTCAATAATTTCATGGTTCTTAAAAAAAAGAAAGCATCAGGTAGCGTTATTTTTAAAATATCCTATTGATGTTCAAAATGAACTTCTTTTTAAATTACTTCAAACAGCAGAATATACTGAAATAGGTAAACAATACAATTTTTCAAACATTGAAACTTATGAAGCGTTTAAAGAAAAAGTACCCATTCAACAGTATGAATCTATTGAACCGTTAATTGAACGTACCCGAAAGGGAGAGCAAAATGTATTTTGGCCAACACCTATTAAATGGTTCGCAAAATCTAGTGGAACAACCAATGCAAAAAGTAAATTTATTCCTGTTAGTGATGAAGCTTTAGAGGATTGCCATTTTAAAGCTGGAAAAGATATGCTTTGCCTCTATTTTAATAACAATCCAGATTCTCAACTTTTCATAGGAAAAGGCTTACGCTTAGGAGGAAGTAGTGCTATTTATGAAGATAACAATTCTTATTTTGGTGATTTATCGGCTATTATTATTGAAAATTTACCTTTTTGGGCAGATTATAGCAGTTCTCCAAAGCAAGAAACTGCCTTAATGAGTGAATGGGAAAGTAAAATTGAAGCCATTATTGAAGAAACTATTCATGAAGATCTAACCAGCTTGGTTGGTGTGCCTTCATGGATGTTGGTACTTTTAAACAAAGTTTTAGAAAAAACAGGTAAAAATAATATTATTGAAGTTTGGCCAAATCTCGAAGTATATTTCCATGGAGGAGTTAACTTTAATCCTTATAGAAAACAGTTTCAAAAATTGATTCCAAAAAAAGATTTTAAATATTATGAAATTTACAATGCTTCAGAAGGTTTCTTTGCCATTCAAGATTTAAATAATTCGTTGGATTTATTATTAATGCTTGATTATGGTATTTTTTACGAGTTTATTCCAATGAATAAGTTTGATGGCGAAAACTCTGATGCAATTCCTCTTTCTAAAGTGAAATTAAATACAAATTATGCGCTAGTTATTACTACAAATGGTGGATTATGGCGTTATTTAATTGGTGATACCATAAAATTCACTTCATTAAATCCTTACCGTATTCGAATTACAGGAAGAACCAAGCACTTTATCAATGTTTTTGGTGAGGAATTAATTATTGACAACGCAGAAACTGCTCTAAATCAAGCCTGTTTAAAAACGGGAGCTGAAATTTCTGAATATACTGCTGCTCCTATATTTATGAATAATGAAAAAAGTGGAGGACATGAATGGATGATTGAATTTAGAAAACATCCTAATAATATTAATTTTTTCACTGAAATGTTAGACAATGCTTTAAAAGCAATCAATTCAGATTATGAAGCCAAGCGTACAAATAATTTAACACTCTCTATGCCTAAGATTCATATTGCCAAACAAGGGCTTTTTTATAATTGGCTAAAACAACAAGGTAAATTAGGTGGGCAGCATAAAGTACCTAGACTATCTAATTCAAGAAAATATTTAGAAGAATTATTGACATTAATGGATGAAACCTAAATTTTACGTTCAATTACGTAATTAACCATCATTAATAAAGAATCTTTATAAATAGATTTTGGGTATTTTTCCAATATCGCTAGCGCTTTAGATTGGTATTCCTTCATTTTTGTTATTGTGTACTCAATACCTCCATTTTCTTTTACAAAAGCAATAACTTCTTTTACTCTTTTTTTATCTTTATTATGGTTTTTAACTGAGTTTATCAACCATTTTTTTTCTTTTTCAGAACAATTATTTAATACGTAAATTAACGGAAGTGTCATTTTCTGTTCCTTAATATCAATCCCTGTTGGCTTGCCAATTTTTGCGTCAGTATAATCAAATAAATCATCTTTTATTTGAAATGCAATTCCTATTAATTCTCCAAATAAACGCATTTTTTCAATTTCTTCCTTATCACTTCCAACAGAAGCTGCTCCAATACCACAACATGCAGCAATTAGCGTTGCCGTTTTTTGACGAATAATCTCAAAATACACATCTTCAGTTATATTTAATTTTCTAGCTTTTTCAATTTGTAATAATTCTCCTTCAGTCATATCTTTCAATGAAACTGATATTAATTTTAACAAATCAAAATCATCATTATCAATGGAGAGCAATAAACTTTTAGAAAACAAATAATCTCCAACCAAAACGGCTATTTTATTTTTCCATAGAGCATTGATAGAGAAAAAACCTCTTCTCCTATTACTTTCATCAACAACATCATCATGAACTAACGACCCGGTATGAATTAACTCAATTAATGAAGCTCCACGATAAGTTCGCTCACTAAAATTACCATTAGAAACCATTTTAGCTACTAAAAAAACAAACATAGGCCTCATTTGTTTTCCTTTACGCCTAACAATATAATGAGTAATTCTATTAAGTAACGGAACTCTTGTAGCCATAGCTTCTCTGAACTTACTCTCAAAGAGTTCCATTTCTTGAAGTATGGGTTGTTTTATTTGTTCTACTAGCTTCATTAAGAAATCAAAAATAAGAAAAATAGTTTAACTTTTGTTCGCTAATTGACCACAAGCAGCATCTATATCTTTTCCTCTACTTCTACGAACATTTACAATAATATCATTCATTTCTAAAATACTAATATAATCAGTTATAACTTGTGGTTTTGCCTGTTTAAAATCTCCATCATCAATAGGGTTGTATTCAATTAAATTTACCTTACAAGGCACATATTTACAAAATTGTACCAATGCCATAATAGCCTCTCTTGTATCATTAATTCCATCCCAAACAATGTATTCATACGTAATTCTACTACCCGTTTTTGCGTACCAATATTCTAAGGCTTCTTTTAAATCTTTTAGAGGAAAGTTTTCGTTAAAAGGCATTATTTTAGTCCGTACTTCATCAATGGCAGAATGTAATGAAACTGCTAAATTAAATTTCACCTCATCATCGGCTAATTTTTTAATCATCTTTGGCACTCCTGAAGTTGAAACGGTTATACGTTTTGGCGACATTCCTAAACCTTCAGGTGAAGTAATTTTTTCAATAGATTTTAATACATTGTTATAATTCATTAAGGGCTCTCCCATTCCCATAAAAACTATGTTAGATAGTTTATGATTGTAGTATAATAAACTTTCTTTGTTAATTGCTACTACCTGATCGTAAATTTCATCGGGGTTTAAATTTCGCATTTTCTTTAAACGTGCAGTGGCGCAAAACAAACAATCTAAACTACAACCAACCTGGCTAGATACACAAGCGGTTGTTCTTGTTCCTGTTGGTATTAAAACCGATTCAACAATTAACCCATCGTGTAAGCGTACTGCATTTTTAACGGTACCATCTGAGCTGCGTTGTATAGAATCTACTTCAATATGATTAATCACAAAGTTTTCTTCTAACATTTGGCGTGTTTCTTTTGAAATATTAGTCATATCTTCAAAAGTATGCGCACTTTTACTCCATAGCCATTCATATACTTGATTGCCTCTAAATGCTTTATCTCCATGTTCTACAAAAAAATCTCGTAGTTGGTCTTTTGTTAAGGCACGTATATCTTTTTTTAGATTCATTTATTTTAATTATTAAATTTAAAGTTATATATTTGGTAATCAATAATTTAAAAAACGCTATATTATGAAAACACCAAACACCAAACACCAAACACCAAACTCCAAACAT
>Ga0256840_1003707_pt1 | contig 12077 bp, 9 predicted proteins | sample 355202metaG_FD_185969 | JGI IMG/M metagenome (GOLD analysis project Ga0256840, IMG submission 185969) | Hydrothermal vent microbial communities from Mid Atlantic Ridge, Atlantic Ocean - 355-202 | ecosystem: Environmental > Aquatic > Marine > Hydrothermal vents | place: Atlantic Ocean: Mid...
ATAAAACCGAGTTTCATGGCGAGCGTACCACCTTTAAAAAGCGCGATCACTGTGAAAAAGAACTGGGCAAAGGGAGGATAGATTGCCGGAATTTGGTTGTGGTTGATCGCCGGCCAAATTTCCTTATCGCGGAGGTAAACCAGATTTTCTGCGTTCGGCGCGTTGGCAAAAGGGCTCAAACCTTCCAGGTTGACTCTGCCCTCCCAAACATATCGAAAAATATCGTCTGATAAAATCGGGTCGAGAAAAGCACAGGCCACGCGAATTGAAAATCCTAAAAATAAAATTTCTTTCCACGACCAGGTTCCTTTTTTTGTGGCGTTGACAAGAAATCCATAGGGAAGAAAAAGCATCGCATAAACGAGGATCAACCAGAGCGGAAAATCTTTGCCGATGAACATGGCGTTGGCGAGTGCGGCGACGAAAAAGATCACCGCTACAATGTAATTACTTTTTCTCAAGAAGGATTAGGTAGAGGAGGCGCGAAAGGTTCTCAAATGTTGAGACATGCTCAATATCGCGACATAGAAAAACCCAAATTGAAACAATGCAAGGAAAGGCAAACTATAATAGCTCGCTGCGGAATTAGTAAGCAAATTTACTATAGAAAGGGTGAACCAAATTCCCAAGCTAAATTCAAAAAGCGGAAGGATTCGGCCTTTCTTTATATAAGATTTTTTCATCCAGCTTTTCTTTTCTTCCGTTGTTTCGACGATGGCATATTTTGGTGTGCGAACAAAAGGTGTTTCGTACCCTACAACAGCTTCTAAAACGGCCTTGGCATTGTTTAGGGAGATGCCAATACCGATACCCAACACTGCTGGAATTAGACGAACGGTTTCGAAAAAACCAAACCCGATTTCGCGTTGAGACTTGTAGTAAAAATAACAAATGGAAAAGGTCGCACCCAAAAAGATCGGCAAATCGATCATCAGAAAAGTGGTCCAACCTGAGTTCACTCGAATATAAATCGCGATGGGCATCAACAGTGCCAAAAGCACCATGAGCACATAGGCGAAGTTGGCGGTGAGATGATAAAAGGCTTCAAGCTTAATGAAAAAAGGCTCGTCTGATTTGAGAATCTGGGAAAGCATTTTCTTGGCAACTTGAATCGATCCTTTGGCCCAACGATGTTGTTGAGATTTAAAGGCGGTGACCTCGACGGGGAGTTCACTTGGCACAGCGAGATCTTTTAGAAAGCGAAATTTCCATCCCTTCAATTGTGCACGATAGGAAAGATCAAGATCTTCGGTGAGGGTTTCGTGCTCCCAACCACCCGCATCATCAATGGTCGCGCGTCGCCACACACCTGCTGTCCCGTTGAAATTGAAGAAACGACCCGAGCGATTACGGGCGGTATGTTCAATGACAAAATGCCCATCCAACATGACCGCTTGAACGCGGGTCAAGAGGCTAAAATCTCGGTTAATATGTCCCCAACGTGCTTGAACCATTCCGATTTTTTCATCACTAAAATGATGAATGACCTCGCGCAGATAACTTTTATCGGGAATGAAATCAGCGTCGAAGATCGCTACAAATTCTCCTTTGGAGACTTTCAATCCTTCATGTAGCGCGCCAGCTTTATATCCACTTCGATCGGTACGATGAAGCAAGACAATATCAATGCCTTTTTTCTTCCATCGATCGACGGCTTCTTGGGCAAGTTCGGTGGTGTTATCCGTTGAATCATCAAGGACCTGAATTTCGAGATGATCGTTTGGATAATCCATTTCACAGATCGAGTCGATAAGACGCACCGCTACATATTTTTCGTTGAAAAAGGGAAGTTGTATGGTGACCTTGGGCAAATCTTGGTCAGAAAAGGGCGCCAAAGGAAGAGGATCTTCGCCCGCATACTTGCGGTAAAGATAAACCATGAGATAACGATGCGAACCGTAGAAGGCAAGAATCGCTAAAACAGAGAAGTATGCTATGAGAATGACAATTTTAAAAATGTCGTAATTCATCTATATAACCGCTAGAAAACATACGTAAACAAGACGAGGTCATTTACGTTGATGCAAAGATGACGTCAACTCTTACGGGGTTGCAAATTTTAACTGAAATTGAAGAAATATTTTAATAATGAGTACAAACACAACCGAAAATGATGAAAAGCTCGAAATTCCAGATCGATCGCTTCTAAAAGCGGCGATTATAAGCATGAGACCCCAACAGTGGGTCAAAAATGTTTTTGTGCTCGCGCCCGCTTTTTTCTCGATGCAGTTCCTTCAGATTCCGATTTTGATCCAAAGTTTGGCCGCCGCGCTTTTATTTTCTTTTGGAGCCAGTGCGGTCTACTTGCTCAATGATATCTTTGATATCGAAAAAGATCGTAATCATCCCGTGAAATGCAAACGCCCCATTCCAAGTGGCCAATTACCGATTAAAATCGCCTGGATGATGTGCGCCTTTTTGGGATTGGGTTCGGTCAGCGCAGCGACCTTTATCGACTGGAGATTTGGCATTGCGCTGGGATCCTACCTTACCATGAATCTGGCCTATTCAACGATTCTCAAACACGTTCCTTTTGTCGATGTATCGATCATCGCGACGGGATTTGTTCTACGCGTCTTGGCGGGCTCCTTCGCTATCAACGTATTGATTTCGGAGTGGCTTTTTGTGTGCACCTTTTTATTGGCCCTTTATCTTGGATTGGGAAAAAGACAACACGAACTCAAACTCGTTATGCGCGGAGAAGCATCAAAAGTGCGTAAAGTTCTGGAGCGTTATCATCCTGAGCTTTTGGAATTTGCCTTCCTATTTGTGGCCGGTATTACGATCGCCTGTTACACCGTTTACACCCTTTCGGCATCGCTTCCCAACCAGCCGCTGCGGGTCACGCAAACCCCGTTCAACAGTGTCTATCTTCCCATCACGATCCCATTTACAGTTTTTGGAATCACGCGTTTTTATCAGCTGGTCAACAAAGATTCTCCTGAGAGTCCAACAGATCTCCTTCTTCGAGATTGGCCTTTTATTCTCAACATCCTCGGCTGGGGCGGCTGCGCAATCATTCTTGTGTTTATCTAATGAAGCGTAAAAACGTTCTATTTTTAATCACCGGGTTGGGCCATGGTGGCGCTGAAACCCAAGTTGTTCGCGTTGCGTGCGCGCTAAAAAAAAGAGGATGGATAGTAAGTATTGTTACTATGATCGATCCTCAGTCGGTGGTTTTATTAGAGCAACTAAAGAAGGGCGATGTAGAAATCGAGTCCCTCGGTTTCGGTACTTCTCGCCTCAATAGTTTGCGTTTGCTTCCAAAATTGCAAAGAATTTTGCTCCGAAAAAAGCCCGCCGTTTTATGTTCATTTCTCTTTCACGCCAATATCTTAGGGCAATTTGCTCGGCACCTGGCAGACATTCCACGCTACATTACAAGTATCCGTGGCGCTTCTTTTGGCTCCCAAAAACGGATTAAATTTGCGTCTTTTTTCCACCAATTTGATGACCTAACAACCCTTAACTCCCAAAAGGTGGCCGACTACATGGTGGAGGAATCGATCCTTCAAAAAGACAACATAGAAATTATTCACAACGCGATTTCCTTGGACGATTACCAAGGGCGTCCTCTGGTCCGGAAAAGGGAAAGAGAAAAACTTAAACTTAACGAAGCGACTTTCCTCTTCATCGCGCTCGGCCGCGTCCACCCCGTAAAAGGCTATAACTATCTGGTTGATGCTTGCGCTACAATAGAGAGAGATTTTCGACTTATCATCGTCGGAAAAAATGACGACGATGCCTTGGCCAGACGCATAGAAAAAAGTAAACTCAACAACAAAATTACGCTTTTGGGATTCCGGAGCGATGTCGCCAATTTACTTGCGGCCTCTGACGCTCTTGTTTTGTCTTCAATTTCGGAGGGCCTACCCAACGCTGTCATTGAGGCGCATGCAGCTGGCCTACCGGTTATCAGCACCAACGTTGGCGGCGTAAAAGAAATTATTGTTGAGGGGAAGTCAGGCCTAACCCTTCCGGCTAAAGACGCAAAAGCTCTAGGACTGGCGATGCAAAAATTCATCGAAAGTCCCCCTCACCAACTCAGAGAAATGGGTGCTATCGGGCGAGCCCATATTGAAGACACCTTTGGACTCGATAAGGTTGTCGATCGGTGGGAAGAAATCCTACTCGGCGTTCGCGTTAATCCAGTCCAAAACTAGGGGCCAAATTTCTTTTTCGGCGTTGCGAGAAAGAATCACACGACTGTGATTAAAATCCTCATTAAAGCCCGTCTCCTGACCGCAGACCAAAAATGTATTACTCTCGTTCTGGAAGGCATCTAAAAATAATCTACACCCAGAGGGTGGCGCGATAAAACGGTCTCCTTGCGCGCAAAGAGAAAAAATCGGTATCCTTAACGAGGGCATAAACGCCCGATAATCCTTCCCCCGTCTAGACAAAAAGCGTCCACTTAAATTCCAATCAAACCATTGCTGCATCATATGATAGGTCTCGTTTTTATGATTGGATGCAGCAAGTTTCGCCGGTGTATATCCCAACACCTTGCTAATATATTTCCCGGCGAGAATCGACATATAGTTTTTCAAACCCGTATTTGCACCGAAGGATTGACACGCGAACATCGTAATAGATCTTACTATCTCATGGGCTTGGGGATTCTCAATGAGAAAAATAGTTAGAGCGATTCCGCCTCCGCTGTGGGTGATGCAATGCAGGGGGCCGATTCCCTTCTCGCCTAGATAATCCATCGCGCCTTTTATATCTTCGCGACCCACAACCTCCATATCGTATTTCTCATTTGCCAGAGCGCTCTCACCGTGTCCTCGCCATTCTAAAAGCCAGCCCCCATACCCTTGCTCAGCTAGATAATCTTTTAAGCCCAAAAAAATACTGCGGTCAGAAAAGGTCCCATGAATAAGTAGAATATCGCCAACTTTAGACGCCTTTGGTTCTTGGTACCAAAGTGCCAGCTCCTGACCGTCTTGGGTTTGTACGCAATGGCGATGCATGGAAAGGGCCCAATAGAGGAAACGCGCAACGTTGACCTCTTTAACATCGCGTGAGACCTTGCCACAAGAAGAGTCCTTTATTTTTAGGGACCCGAGAAGTAGGCAAAAAATGGAACTCATTTTAAAAACTCCCTTAACCGAAAAGACGCAAACTCTAGATACGATCTTGCAAATGGCAGGACCTTGGTTAACGGTGCCCCAGCGTAAAAGAATTTGTAAACACGCTGCCGAGATCGACGGAACCATGATCACCAAAGCAAGCTTTGAACTCGATCCCGAGTCCATCGTACGTGTTACAATTCCTGACCCACTTCCCGATTTTGATATGTATGAGTGTCCAGAGCTCATGCGTTATGAAGGCATTTCGGTTATCGAAAAATTGGTATCCATGCCTGGGCGTTTGGATGACACCCCCTTCGATCCGCTGCTCTATGTCGCCGATGGCTTGGGTCTTGACCGTAATATTTTTCAACCGATTTGGAACGCCGAATTTATGCATGGTGGACCATGGTTATTAGCCGAAGATAGCGAGCATGCCTCGTCCTTTCGATCATTAATCATCGATGGGAAAATTCAACTCACATGGGTTGTCCTCATTCCCGAGGCCCATCACACCAGAATCGAGCATGAGGGATTGACATTAGATGTAGCGTTGTCCAAAAAGGTCGGGGAAATTTGCGAGCTACAATTGAGCCCCAAATTTGGTGATGGAATCAAAGAGGCGGACCTCAAAGAATTACCGAATTTAATTTTGGAAGCCCTATCAGAGGCAGGAGTACCGGTTATTGGTGACGTCGAACGCGGCGGTTTTGCTAATCTTGGCGGCGTGAAACTCCGCCTCCTTGCGCTCTATGACACCGGTGGATCGCTTTCGGCGAGCTGGAATCCACCTCACGAATGGTGGCCGAGTGAGGTCGTCGTTCCGCTACGAGAGAAGCCTCAATTATTAGCCAACGAAAAACTATTAAAGCGTGTCTCTCTTAGAGAGTTCACGGTTTCAGACCTCTCCATGAAGTACGTACAAGGCGGACACCCTTGGGTCACACGCGACCAAGACACAGAAAGAGGTGAACATGAAGCTGGCGCGTTTGTGGTGCTCAAAACAGTCAAGGGCGTCTTGGGCCCTGTCGCTATTTTGTCCAATGAGGAGCAGATTGTCGCGCGCGTTTGGGGCGAGGCTTTTCAAAACGAAAAGGAGTTGGAAGAGGAAATTTCTTACCGCCTCGACGAGGCATTTGCTGCTCGAGAAACCTGTTTTTCCGATATGGTTCACACCGACAGCTTCCGACTCATCAACGGGGAGGTCGACGGGTTTCCCGGAATAACGGTCGACAAATTCGGGCCACTTTTTAGAACGACGGTTCGAAGCAAAGGCGTCTTTTCCGGATTTAGTAAACTATTCTACGATGCTCTTCGAGGAATTGACTCGGAAACGATGATCATCGAAGCCGCCCACGGCCAAGATATCCGTATTGAAAAAGGTCTACCTCAGGTAAGAATCTTGGCCCACGGAACCCAACAATTACAAAAAGGTGAGCGACTTATTATTCGCGAACTCGGTTTGAAATATTGGGTAGAGCCTTGGGAAGGAATCGATGTAGGATTCTTTTGCGATCAACGTGAAAACCGACGAAAACTCGGTGGGTTTGTTAAAGCTGGCTCAACCTGGCTCAATTTGTTTTCCCATACGGGAGCATTTTCTATCCGCCTAGCCGAGCTCGGCGCAAAAACGGTAAACGTGGATCTTTCGCAACGTTATCTGGATTGGTTCGAAGACAATCTGAGTCTCAATAAAATGGATCTCGAAAACCATCAATGTCACGCCCAGGACGCGAGGGCGTTTTTGAAAAAAGACAAGTCCAGTTACGATGGTATTATCGTTGACCCGCCCACAGCGGCGGCTGGTGATGGAAGTTTTTGGGCAATCAAGCGCGATTATGAATCGCTCTTACGCCAATGTGTACAAAAATTGTCTCCCGGAGGAACGATGCTGATATGTAGAAATGAACGATCGGCAAAAGGCAGCACAGAAGATTTCGTAAAAAAGATTACTAAACAAAGCGGACGCAAAGCTCACTTTTCTCAAGCCCCTGCTGGATCCGATTTCCCAATTGAGGCTGCTTTTCCAGAAGGTCGTAGCTTCGATGGAATATGGGTTAGGTTGGAGTAGCGCCACTTTTGGTGTAAATCGTCTGGCTGGGAAAGGCGAATCCGCTTCCTGCTTCTTCGACAATTGCCATGATGTCTAGAAGCACTTCTTGACGTATCTCGAGAAAGGTCGCGTAGGCGACGCTTTTAACGAATACGCTGATAAATACATCCAAACTACTTTCGCCCAAACCAGTAAAGGCGATTACTATTGTTTCTGAATCTAACATTTCATCATCTTCAAATCGCGTTCTAAGACCGGCAAGAATCGTTCTCATCTGCAGACTGCTCGTTTCATATTCCAACCCTAGATCCATTCGAATCCGCATCATATTTCTTGCGGAAATATTTTCAATCGATGTCGCAGCCAAGGTTTTGTTTGGGATCGTGATGATCGTCTTTTCAAAGGTTCGTAAACGCGTTGAACGAAGTCCAACGTCTTCTATGATCCCTTCCTTGCTGTTGAATTTTACGTAATCTCCAACCACGAAGGGCCTATCGGTAAAAATCATCAACGAACCAAACCAATTCCCGAGGGTATCCTGGGCGGCCAGCGCAAAAGCCAAACCACCAATACCCAATCCGGCAATAATACTTGAGACTTGATATCCCCACTGCTGCAAAATAGTAAGCGCTGTTACTATGATAAGCACCACGCGCAAAATACGCCGAACCAAAGGAACGAGATGATCATCCATTTTGGAAGCACTTCGAGCGGCAATCACCGTTAGCATTTCGTGTAAAACGTCGATCGAACGAAAAACCATCCATGCTACAAAAACGGCGCCAATCGTTCTCAACCCGAGGGCGATGTAGGCGAAGGTTTGCGGTGGTAGTTTGAGAAAAAGAAGAGAAAACCACAACGCGATCGTTAGGATGAGAAAACCCAAAGGCGCTTCGGTCGCCGCAAGGAGTTTATTATCCCATTCCGTTTTTGTTTTCGTAAGCGCTCGTCCTGCTTTGGTAAAGAAGGAGTGTAAAATAAAGCGCCTAAAAATAAGCGCAAAGACAAAGAGGAGCCCAAATATTATAATTCGCCATACGCTAATATTGAAAATGCTCAGGTTCAAAATGGGATCGATGAAATCGATTCCAATACTTACATCGGGATCTTCTCTGTTGGCGATCGTCTGTGCAAGAAGCGGAAAGGGAGCGAGATTACTCACAAACAAGACAAAGAAAGGAATGCTTTTTTTAATCTTCAAAATTTTGAAAGATGTTCGCTCGCAGATTGTCGATTTTCAGGAGAGGTATTGGGATTGTTGAGCAAGAGTCGAAAATTTTCTTTTGCGGAATTGGGATCCCCAAGTTCGATCTGGCATAACGCAATTTGCAAGGTCGCATCCTCCACAGCTTCTGGATCGTTCAAGGCTTGTTTAAATTCTTCGATGGCTTCTTCGTAAAGACTCATTTGGACATAGGTTGAGCCGAGTTCAATATGCGTATTTATATACTCACCAAAAGAGGCATCGTTGGCGACATTAATCGACTGAAAGGCGTTGGTAAGACTCACATTTCCGAAAACGTTTTCTTCACTCGCCAAATCATCCTGTTTGATATCGGGAGGTACGGCGTTGAGATGAGGGTTGGTTTGGGAGGTCTCAAACAAGAGGTCAAACATATCGTCGTCGGCCTCAAGGCTCAGAATATCGGAATCGATCGTCAATAGGTCATCGAGTTCGACGTCCAAATCGATAGCTAAAAGTTCGTCGTTGGTTATTTCTTGCGCGTCGGTAATAATTTCGCTGCTACCCGTTAAGGCGGGGTCTTGCTCAATATCGAGAAAGCCTGTGGAAATTTCATCGAGGCTTTTATTGATGGATGCCTCGAAGGTTTCCGACGGAGAAGGACTTCTTGGGAGGGGTTGATAACTCGCTCCTGTTGGAGCGTCATCAAAACCGTGGGCGAGTTGTGCCTCACGAATAGCTGGCACACCGGAGGGGCTCGTCGTGGTTTTTGGACCCGCAAAAAACACATCGTCGCTGATACCGCAAATATCGATAAAGGCTCGAACAACGTCGGGGTTTGCGCATAGGTTAAGCGCTTTCCTAACGTGCTCGTTTGCTTTAGCTGGATCTTTTAATTGGACGAAAATTCTTGCGAGTTCAACCATTTGTCGAGCGGCATCATTAACATCATTTTTCTTTATCAAAACACCGGCGAGTTGTTCGCGCGGTCCAGGTTCATTGGGAGCTAAATCGATAGCCTTTTGAAGAACGTCTTTGGCTTGGTCTAACAAGTTATATTTAATGAAAACTTCTGCTTCGGCGAGGATTTCGTTTACACGTTCAACATCGAAATCAGAAAGAATGGGTTCAAGATTGATATTAGAAATAGAAGGAGGTGCATCCAGTTCGGGATCAACATCTAAAAAGGCAATATCAGCGACAGGTTTTGGGGCTTTATCGTTTCCTCTAAAGGTCGGGATTTCTTCTATATCGTCATCGTTTCCTCTAAAGGTCGGGATTTCTTCTATATCGTCCAAATCGAAATCATCAAATCCCTGCATTGCATCTTCTGCAAAATCAAGAAAATCGTTGTTTTGATGTTGGGCATTATCCGTCAATCTGTCTTTTTCTATGATGCTCGTATTTTCAGCAAGATGATCCTCTTCAAAATCATCGTCATCTAGAAACATAACGCCGGCGAGAGAATCGGTTTCTAAGGAAACCTCTTCAGGCACTTCCAGGAAGGGAATCGGCGCTGGAGCCACCTTCGTTTCGGAGATCCCAAGAATCTTAATCGCTTCTTTATCGCTGGAATCGATGCGAAGGATGGTCTGATATACTTCACGCACTCTGGCGGGATCAGCTTTTAAAATTTGCGCCAATTGCTTGTATACGAGGACGGATTTAGCATTTTCATTGAGACGATGAAAAGTGGCTCCGAGCAACTCTAGGGTCTCAACCTCTTCGGGATCGGTTTTGAAACATACTTGAAGATGACGAAGGGCTCGTCGGTTATCACTACGTCCATGGTAGATTTTGATAAGTACTTTTCGCACATCCCTTTGTTCGGGAGCGAGAAAGACAAGGCGTTCGCTAACCTGCACAAATTCATCAATTCGACCTTCGTTCTGAAGTTGTTCACCAGCGTTGAGGAAGTATTGAATGGCGCGATCTCTGAGACCGTTTTTCTCACAGCGCTCGGCGAGTTGAATTTGAATTCCGACGTTATCGGGATCCACGTCAACCATTTTTTCGAGAATGGAGAGGTGTGCGGAGGTGTTTCCCTGTTCTTTGTAGATGCGCTCGGCTTTGGAAAAAGACCTCAGGGCGTCTTTTGATCTCCCGTATTGAAAATAAGCGCTTCCCAGATACTGATGTAGGGTGGCGTCTTCGGGCGCAATTCTGAGAGCTTGTTTATAGATCGCTGCGGCTTTTTCGTGGAAATCCTCGTCAGCGTATTGCTTGGCAACGATGCGGTATTCGCCCAGGGCTTCATCAAGTTTGGAGAGTTTAACGTAAATATCTGCCATTTTTAGGCGGGTTCTCTTGTCTGAGGGGTCATCCTCAACAAGGAGTTTAAATTCTTTTATTGCCCGGTCGAGGTTTCCCTTTCGAACAGCTTTTTGTGCAGCCGCGACCGTCTTTTCACGTTTGAACGCCAACTTAATTCCTACTTCAGTCCCAACTTACCTATTAACACGTTCAACGAATTCGCCGTTTCGCGTGTCGACTTTGAGAACTTCGCCCGTTTTTACATACATAGGAACGAAAACCACAAGACCCGTTTCGGTTGTGGCGGGTTTTGAACCGCCTTGGACGGTATCGCCTTTATGACCCGGTGTGGTTTCGGTGACGGTAAGTTCAATAAAAGTCGGTGGCTCGACGCTAATAGGTTTTCCATTGTGAAAAAGAACATCCACTTCGAGATTATCTTTTAAGTAAGGTAGGAGCGCTTCCACAGCGTCTTTAGAAATGTTTATTTGCTCGTAGGTGGTCACATCCATGAAAACATAGTGCGGATCGTCGATGTACAGATACTGCATTTCTCGGGCTTCCAGTGCTGGCTTTTCAACCTTATCGCCACTGCGAAAGTTTTCGTCGAGGACGCGACCCGTAATAAGGCTTTTCATTTTTGTTTTTACGAACGCAACGCCTTTTCCAGGTTTAACATGTTTACATTCAACGATAATAAAGGGTTCGCCTTTAATTTCGATTTTCAAGTTTTTCTTAAAGTCATTCGTACTATACATAATTAAAGCATCTCTTTTTCAACGAAAGGGGAAATCAGTCTGAGCATCGTTTGTCCCCGTCCTACATCAGCAGTCTCGGATAAGGCAAGAATCAATAAATATTCCTCAGCAACAACGCGGGCAAGGGTTGTAATCGGTCCGGTCGTGATGCTCACTTCATCGATGTTTCCGCCGTCATAAATTTGAAGGCGACGAAACTTGCCCAGCATATTACTAAGTTCAACGGCAACGGCTCCCATTTGAGGCAGTTCGTTATCCCAGACAGAATCGATTGGAATACCATCGAAGCCGATTAGCATACAACCAAGAGCGCCATCGATATTTGTAACCACACGGTTTAATTTTTCTTTGAACATCATGAATCCTAAATTTCGATCTTAACTAAGTTTTGTACAAAGCGTGTACGTGGTCAAGTTCTGTTTTACTCACCTAATCTGAGGATTTCCTCATAAACTTGCGTTATGGGAACCTTATGTTTTATCGCAGCCTGAGAGCAATCATCGAACTCGGGACTACGTTTGATGGGTTTATCTCCCCAACACCCGACCTTAACACGAATCGTGCCAAATTTCGTCTCAATTTTTTCGATTTTTCTTTTTAATTTGATCCGCTCAATCTCACTTCTTCTCAAGCCAAAGCTCGACGTTTCTCTAAGAATTTTTTCCGCAAAACGATCGCCGTCTCTCCTATCACAAAGCACGTTCAGTCGGATCCCAACACGACCTTTTTTCATCTGAACCGAGTCTTGAACCACATCC
>Ga0256840_1003708_pt1 | contig 12077 bp, 12 predicted proteins | sample 355202metaG_FD_185969 | JGI IMG/M metagenome (GOLD analysis project Ga0256840, IMG submission 185969) | Hydrothermal vent microbial communities from Mid Atlantic Ridge, Atlantic Ocean - 355-202 | ecosystem: Environmental > Aquatic > Marine > Hydrothermal vents | place: Atlantic Ocean: Mid...
GTGGTACACCCATCAGGATTCGAACCTGAGACCTTCGGTACCGCAAACCGATGCTCTATCCAGCTGAGCTATGAGTGCACATGTAACATGTAGTAGCGATATTTAGAGCGAAAGTATAGCCAAAATAACTTTACTTTTCAAGTAACTTCATCTTCCTAAACAAATTTAATGTTTTAGGGTTAGTGATAAAGGTCTGATTATAAGGATGCTCTAATTCTATACTTTCAAATTTTTCCAATGCTAAGTGTTTTTTTAACTCTTTTGCATGGTTACCAAATAGTATAAGTATGATACCTTTTGTCTCTAAACCTTTAAGTATAGTTTGCATAAAACTTCTCCATGCTTTAATATGTTTTCCTGATGCTTTTTTATCAGTAAATATTAATGCAGTATTTAACAAAAGTACCCCATTTTTTTCAAAGTTTTCACGTAATGTATCGATACTATTAATTATATAGCTTTTATCTACTTTTACGATAGATGCCTGAGAGGTATCATCTGCATCTAAATCACCTTTGGCAAGTAATGCCATTTTGATAAAATTACGTAATGATGTAGCTTTGTTTACTTCTTTACTAAGTCCTTGGGAAGAAAAAAGAGTTTTTACTCGCATGTCAATAAAGGCATAGCCTCCTGCACTTTCTACTCGTGGATAAGGATCTTGACCAAATAGTATGTATTTTACATTTTCTTTTTCTAAAGTTTTAAATGCATTTAAGTAATTTTCTTTTGTGGGGAAGTACTCTGTAGAGCTTTCTAAAAATGTTCTGTATTCTTCACTTAATGAGGCATATGCTTCATCAAGTAAAGATTGCCATGAAGCAAGTGCCACTAATTATTCTTTTTTAATTTATCAAATTTGATAATAAGTTCTATTTTCGAAAGAGGAATATTTAACTTTTCTGAAACAGTTGCTTTACTTTCTCCAGCATTAATCAGTGTTATCACTTCATCCAAGTAAGAAAAGTTCTCAATCACATCTGTTACCGCTACACGTGATGCTTCATAGTTTGAAATAGTCATATCTTTTACTTCAAGTATCTCTGTAAGTTTTTTATTTTCATTGCTTAAACTAGCATTTTTACGCATTAAAATAAATAAGATGACTACCAGCAATACCAATAACCCTAACACAATCATGTCTATCATTTCCATCTAAATTACCTCCATTATAATAAATAAAATAAACACAAATCCTAGATACCCGTTAATAGTAAAAAAGGCTTTATCTATTTTGCTGAAATCTTTATTGACAATATAATGTTCATATATCAACATAATAGCAGAAAAAAATACCGCCATTTGTGCCCACAAGCCTAAACCTGCCTCAAAAATAAAAGCTATCCAAAATGCTACTGCTAACATGTGAAACGTTCTTGCTATCCACATGGTTTTATTCGCACCAAATTTTGAAGGGATAGAATGTAAGTTATTGGCTATATCAAACTCTATGTCTTGCAAGGAGTATAGTAAGTCAAACCCTGCTACCCAAAACATGACTCCCAGTGCAAGATAGAGTGACCACAGTGGAATCTCCCCAGATACAGCAACTATACCTGCAATGGGGGCTAAACCTAGACTCACACCAAGTACAAGGTGTGCCAGTGCAGAAAAGCGTTTAAAGAGTGTGTATGCGGCCAATACGGTCAATATAGGTACAGAGAGTTGAAATGCCAAAGTGTTGACAAAATAAGCTACTCCTACAAAAATCAATGCATTAATAAGAATAAATCCTATCATCTGCGTATTGGAGACTCTTCCATCTACAGAAGGTCTCCCTTTAGTACGAGGGTTAAGTACGTCTACATCTTTGTCAAGATAACGATTAACACCCATGGCAAAGTTACGTGCGGTTACTGCAGCAAGTGCTCCCAAAACAAGAAGTCTCCAACCAAACCAACCAGAGCCACTCTCAAGGTAAGACGCAACAAGCATAGCAATGAAGATAAAAGGTAACGAAAATACAGAATGTTTAAACATAACCAATTCCGAGAAGTCAGCAAAGAGCTTTTTGAGTTTTTGCACGTCGAAACCTATGGGTGAGGGATTTTAATTTTTGAATTAAGTGACCATGTAATCATTGTCACTAAAATTGCAATAATATATCCACTGCTAATAATATCATAGGCCGTCAGTAGATAAAGAACCCATAGTAAGATAGCTCCAAGTGGTGTGGGTACACCCTCAAAAAACTTTTCTACTTCCCCAACATCAACTTTTAGGTTAAACTCAACAAGCCTTCTAAGTCCGTTAATAATGTACCAAATAAAGACAAGGCCTAAAACGAGTTCTTCTACACCAAAGAGGCCCACATACTCTTTCACGGCATAAAAGAGTAAAAATGCTGGCATCACTACAAAAGAAAGAAAGTCTGCAAAAGAGTCTAATTGTATACCAAACTCTGTAGAGAGGTTATATTTTCGTGCTAATTTCCCATCCATAATGTCACATGCCCCACCTATCCATGCAAGCACTATTGCAGTAAGGAAATCACCCTTAACAATAAAGTAAATCGCCATAACTCCCATAGTAATGTTTAAATATGTTACGAGGTTTGCTATATTAAAACGGTTGTCTTTGTCAAATAAATTCATTTTTGCCCTTCCCTTTAAAAGTAACATTTTACCTTTTTTGTTGTTATGCTATCATTACGACAATAATTTCAATTATATTCTACACAGTAAGGGACTAAATACAGTGAATCATTATAACTTTCAACAACTAGCCCTCATCGGTTCTACAGCATCAGGGAAAACAGCACTTTCCATCAAACTAGCGCAACAAATGAATGCCTATATTCTTTCTTTAGACTCACTCTCTATTTATAAAGAGATAGATATCGTGTCTGCTAAACCTACTAAAAAAGAACAAGGTGACATCAAACATTTTGGCATAGATACTATCTATCCCCATGAAAACTTTGATGTCACTACCTTTATAAAACTGTACCATAAAGTCTATGCAAAATGTTTATCTGACGATAAAAACCTTATCATCGTAGGAGGAACTAGTTTTTACCTCAAAATGCTTATAGATGGTATCTCACAACTTCCATCTATATCTGATGCTACTCACATTGAAACACATAAATATTTACTTGATTTAAAAAAGGCACATGCTTTTCTCTCTGCTTTAGACAATGTCTATATGGAAAATATAGACATTAAAGATGCTTATCGTATTGAAAAAGCACTCAATATATATCTTGAAACATCACTTGCACCTACTGAATACTTTATACAACATCCTCCATCAGCTACCATTACAATACCCCTACCCATCTATCAAATCGTTTGGGATAGAACTCACTTACGTGAGCGTATAGCGTTACGAACTAAAATGATGGTTAATGATGGACTCATAGATGAGATATGTATGCTAGAGAAAAAATATGGACGTAAACCGAACTGCATGAAATCTATAGGCATTAAGGAAACACTTGCCTACTTAGACGGTATCTACAATAAAGATATGCTGATTGAAAAAATAACTATAAATACTGCTCGTCTTGCAAAAAGACAAACAACATTTAATAACTCTCAGTTTGAAAATGTAGTCAAAGGAAGTCTTGAAGCGCTGGAGAAAATACTGCTATAAGGCGTGCAGATGCACACCCTAGTTCTTAATATCCACTCGCAGATATCATGTAGTATAAGTAAGATAGCAATGGTTGTACATAGAAGATAGCAGTTACCGTTGCAACTGTTGCTAACCCGATGATAACCATAAGTGGTTTAGAGATGTTATAGTAAACTGTATCCACATCTTTTGTAGGTTCTTTCAAGAACATATAAACTATGAGTTTTAAGTAGTAGTACGCTGCTATCGCTGAGTTTAGACCCATAATAATTGCTAACCAAATATATCCTGCATTTACTGCTGCTTGCATCACGTAGATTTTACCCCAGAATACAGAGAATGGTGGAACACCTGCAAGTGACAACATAAACAGTGCCATAATCACAGCACCCACTGGCATTATTTGGATAAGCCCTGCAAACTTCTCATAAGGATGATCATAACGTTTGTCAAATCTTCTTGTTTTATGACGTGAAATCCAAAGCATAGCAAAGGCTCCAAGGTTCGTAAACATAAAGAGTGCGTAGTACAAGAATATCGCGGTGTTACCCTCAGTTGTATCAAGGGCAAGTGCAGCCATGATGAAACCTGCATGAGAGATAGAAGAGTATGCAAGCATACGTTTCACATCATTTTGTACAAGTGCCATAATGTTCGCAAGCGTCATCGTCAGTACTGCTAAGATAAGGATGGTCCATCTTACCCACTCCACACCAAGGTCAATGTACATACCAAAGATTCTAATACTCACAACAAATGCTGCGATTTTAGGTACAACAGACATGTATCCTGCAAGTGGTGCTGAAGCACCCTCATACACATCTGGTGCCCAAGTATGGAAAGGAAACAGTGACAGTTTAAACGAAAATGCAACAAGTAACAAGACTGATGAGCCAAAGATAGCTATCATTAAGCCCGCTTCATCAAGACGTGTTGCCATGACTTCTGCTACTTTGTAAAGTTCTACCGAGCCTGTTAGCGCATATACCACTGCTGAACCCATAGCAAAGAAAGCGGCAGCCAATGCACCCATAGTAAAGTACTTCACTGCTGCTTCATACGAATTACTTCTGTTGTGTAAGGCAATAAGCGTATAGAGTGACAACGATGCTGTCTCAAGTCCAACAAAAATAAGAATAAGGTTATCTGTAGCAACCATAAACTGGAATCCTGCAATCATAAATAAGAAGAGTGCAAAGAATTCTGGATATGAGTATTCATGGAAACGTTTAGACGTAAGTGCCAAAGGAATAAATATCATAGACCCACCGATAATCATCAGTTGCGAGATAATAGAGATACCATCAATCAACATGACATCAAAGAATCCACGTTCATTAATATTGAGTCCAAGTACAGAACCAAAGTCAATAAAGAGTATCAAGACTGTTAACATCACGTACAATGATTTATGTAATTTTTGATTAATTAAATCAATAATAAGGATAATCAAACCACCCGCAATAGCAATAAGCATTGGGGCAAGGGTTATAAGGTTTAGCTCCGCTAAACTTACGTTAATAGGTTCTAACATTATTTTGCCTCCTTAGGTTCATTGGTGGTTTTTGCAACTCTTATCATATCTTTTGCCTCTTGCGTAATCGCTTTTTCATCCATAAATGTTAAAAGTGCTTTAACTGAGTTGTCAATCGGTGCTAATACTGGTTTAGGATAGACACCCAACCAGATAACAATAGCTACCAATGGAATAAGAGACCATGTCTCTCTTGCATTTAAATCTTTTAGTACTTTGTTTTTTTCATTATCTAATGGACCAAAGAATGCCAGTTTCATGACTCTAAGCATATAGACAGCACCAAGGATAATAGAAGTACCTGCCAGGATAGTAATCATTGGGGATACTTTATAAAATCCAAGTAATACCAAGAACTCACCAACAAAACCGAAAGTAAGTGGTAAACCTACTGATGCCATAAGCATGATTCCAAAGATGATCGCAAATTTAGGCATTACTGCAGCTAATCCACCAAATTCTGAAAGCAACTTGGTTCCTCTTCTTTCATATATCATTCCCACTAACATAAACAGTGCACCGGAAACAATACCGTGAGACAACATCTGAAAAACAGAACCTGAAAGTCCTTCTGCATTCATAGCAAAAAGACCTAACATAATAATCCCCATGTGTGATACAGATGAGTAAGCAATCACTTGTTTTATGTCTTTTTGCGCGTATGCTATCATCGCTGTATAAATAATCATAATCAATGAAAGCACTGCGATGGGTGTGATAGCCATTACTGATGCATCTGGGAACATTGGAAGTGAAAATCTTATAAATCCATAGGTACCCATTTTAAGCAGTACCGCTGCAAGGATTACAGAACCAATAGTTGGTGCTTGTCCATGTGCATATGGAATCCAAGTATGGAATGGAAACATCGGTACCTTAATAGCAAAGCCAATAAAGAATGCTGCAAAAAGCCATAACTGGTAATCAACAGGAAGAACCAAGGCATACCAATCAGTAAGTGCAAATGACCAAACACCTGTGAGATTGTGGTAAATATATGCAACAAATAACATACCTACAAGCATAATAAGTGACCCTGTAAAGGTATACAAGAAGAACTTAATAGATGCGTAAATTCTTAAAGGTCCACCCCATGCACCGATGATATACAGCATCGGTACAAGAGAAAGTTCCCAAAATAAGTAGAATATAATAGCATCAAGTGCTACAAATACACCAACCATTGTCATTTCTAAGAAAAGAAGCGTGATTATCATGTTTTTAATATTTTTTGTCTCACCCATAGATGCCATACCAATGAGTGTCATCAATGTAGTCATAATAATAATAAAGAGTGAAATACCATCTACACCTAGGTAGTATGAGATACCCATATCAGGAATCAAAGGAATTAACTCAACAAATTGCATTCCTGCATTGTTCATATCAAAACTAAACCATAACCATAAAGAAAGGAAAAATTCAATAGCCGTTACGGTAATACCGTAAGACCTTGCACTCTCTTTATCTACTACAAATCCTAACAATCCTGCGATTGCTGGGAAGAATACCAATATACTTAACATATTATCCATTTTATCCCCTTACCCTATCATCGCTGAGATTGCAGCGATTGCCAATAATAATACACCACCAAAAGCCATCCAATTTAGATAGTTAGAAAGGTTACCTGTTTGCATTGCTCTTGTTTTATCACCTGTGCTGTAGAAGAACTTAGCGATATTATCTACCGTTGCATCTACAATCTTTAAATCCACTTTTGTCCATAATACTTCTGAAATCATCGCATATGGTTTAGTGATAAACTCTTCATAAAACTTAGGTACATAGTACTGATTTATAAGAAGTTTATAGAAGAACCCTTGTTCTTTCTCTTCATCACGCTTCCATGCTTTTTCACCTGTTCTTGCGTATTTGAAGTAAGCCAAGGCTATACCAGATACTGCAAAGAAAATAACAATAAGCCCTAAGTAAGTCGCAAGGTGATGTGTATGCTCAGACATTTCGTACTGTACACCTTCACCAATTTGATAGATGAACCCTTTATATGCACCCATAAACCACCCTGTGATGATAGCAAGAACTGCCAATGGTGACATAGCTACAAGTACAAATTTGTACATTTCGTGTGGATGGAAACCTAATGCTGTGTGTCTATCTTCACCATGAAATGATAAAAATACTTGTCTGAATGAATAGAATGCTGTCATTCCAGCTGTAATCACTAACATGATCCACAAGATATAAGTGTGCTCATTAAATGCAGTTTCAATAATGGCATCTTTTGACCAGAAGCCTGCAAGTGGTGGTAAACCAGCAAGTGCAATAGAAGCAATTGTCATGTAAATCCATGTCCCTCGCATCTTTTTTCTTAAGTCTCCCATTTTGAAAAGGTCAAGTTCGTCATGCATAGCATGCATCACGTTACCCCCGCCAAGGAAAAGAAGTGCTTTAAAGAATGCGTGTGCAGCAAGGTGGAAAAGTGCAATCCAATATGCACCAAGACCTGCTGCTGCAAACATGTACCCTAGTTGAGAAAGTGTTGAGTATGCAATAATACGTTTCAAGTCACGTTCAACCAGCGCCATGGAAGCAGCATAGAAAGCAACAAATGTTCCTAATGACGCAATAAAGAATGACACATCAGGTGTTTCTGAAAAAAGTGGGTTCGCACGAATGACTAAGAAAACCCCCGCTGTTACCATCGTTGCTGCGTGAATTAATGCAGAAACAGGTGTAGGTCCTTCCATTGCATCTGTAAGCCATGTGTGTAGTGGAAACTGTGCTGATTTACCCATCGCACCAATAAAGAGTGCGATAGCTGCAGTTGTTAAGACTGTCTGGCTTAAGTATGGAATCTCCGCAAATACTACGTCATACTGTAGTGAACCTGTGTTCCAGTAAATGATAAAAATACCAATAAGCATCCCAAGGTCAGCGATGCGGTTCATTATAAATGCTTCGTTTGCTGCCCAAGAAGGAGAGATAGAAGGATTGTCTTCTCTAGCTTGATCTGGTTTATGATACCAAAAACCAACAAGTAACCATGAACATACACCAACACCTTCCCAACCGATGAAAAGACCTGCAAAGTTATCTGACATAACAAGTACCATCATTGAGAAAACAAATGCAGAAAGATAAGAGAAGAATCTATTAAAACTCTTATCATGATCCATATACCCGATAGCATAAATATGTACGATGGTAGAAACAAATGACACTACGACCATCATCGTTACAGAAATCTGATCTACCACAAATCCGAACGGAATACTAATGTCTCCAGCACTTATCCAATCCATCATGGTCACATGAATCACTTCACCTGTTGTAAAAAGATTATATGCCAGAGTCGCAGATGCTACAAAAGCTGTGGCTAAAAGTGCTGATGCTACATACCCTACAAACATTTTTCTCTCACTCATACCAAAGAGTGATGCAAATAAAGAACCTACAAATGGTGCAAAAAGTGCTACATATACTAAATTTTCCATTCTTATCCTTTCATGCTTGCTAGGTCATCTAAGTCAAGAGAACCATATTTTTTATACAATACAATTAAGATACCAAGTCCAACTGCCACTTCTGACGCTGCAATAGCAATAATAAAGAAAGCAAACATTTGACCTGTTAAATCATTGTAAAAATGTGAAATCGCTGCAAATGCAATATTGACTGCATTGAGCATGACTTCTGTTGCGAAGAAAAGCATCAATAGGTTTCTTCTTCTAAGTACTCCTACCAAACCAATGGAGAAGATTATCGCTGATACGATTAGGTAGTGAGATAAACCTATCATTTGTCATCCTTTACTATCATAATTTCGTCGTCTGCACCCATATCTTCTGTGAGACTTTCATCCATTTTCTTACCTGCAAGGATGATACCTGCAATCATTGCTACGAGTAACATTACAGCTGCAACTTCAAATGGTATAAGATACTTTGTAAAAAGAACCATACCTACATCTTGTGCATTTCCTACACCTTCAGTCATCGGGTAAAGTGCCACAATAGCATCTGAGTGAATCGGTGCAGCAAACATAAGGACTAACACTAAAGCTGATAGACCACCAAGTAAAAAAACTAACGCTGAGTTTGTATTTTTTTCTTTTATGTCTCTTGTTGCATCAAAGAACATCATCGCAAATGAGTAAAGAGCCATAATAGCCCCTACATACACAATAAGTTGAACCACACCCAAGAAGTCTGCACCCAAGATGAAGAAAAACCCTGAGATAAGTACCATGCCTGCGGCAAGTGATGTCATGGCATAAAGTACATTTTTACTCATCACTGTTATTGAAAATAATCCTATTGTTAAAGCCGAAAATAGGTAAAAGGCTACAATTTCATACATTTTACTTCCCTTTAGTACGCAAGTGGCGTTTGTTTAATATTTTCATCTGCATTTGGAGATATAGCACCAAAACCATCATACTCTTGTTGTAAGTTAAGCTTATCAATGGGTGTAAGCATATCATCAAATAGTGAGTATCCGGCACGCTGTTCTGCTGCATTCTCATAACGAGGCCCATGAACAATAGCAAGTTCGGGACATACTTCAGCACAATATCCACAGAAAATACAACGTCCAAAGTTAATCGTGTATTCACTTACTTCTTTACGTTGGTTCTCATCATATCTTGTATCCATAGAGATACAGTTCGAGATACATATCTTTTCACAAAGACCACAGCCAATACATCTATAGCTACCAGACTCAAGTAATCTAAGCATGTCATGTATGGCTCTATATCTTGGTGAAATAGGCATTTTCTCAAATGGATATTTTACTGTGTGCATGTCACCTTGAAAAAGTGCTTTAAACATTGCTTTAGCTGTCACACCAAGACCTACAAAAAGTTCACCTTTAAAAGCCCTAGTAATAAACTGTGCAAATTTTGCCTTATTCGTTGTGGGTGAAACACCTACATCTAATGTGGTGTAGTTTTGCACACCAACATTTCTATTTTTAAATTGTTCTAAACTCATACCTACTCCCTTATACCATTACTACTAATGCTGTAACCAAAATATTGATTAGAGCCAATGGCATCAATACTTTCCAACATAACCACATCAACTGATCTGGTCTAATGTGTGGCCAAGATGCTCTTACCCATAACATGAGGAAGAAGAAAAATGCAATTTTAAGCATAATAAGCAACCATCCAATTGAAAATCCAAACAACATAGTTTCAGGATTATAACCACCCATAAACACAATCGCTGCAATGACTGAAATAGTAATCATGTTTGCATACTCACCAATGAAGAACATACCCCATCTCATACCCGAATACTCTGTTGCATACCCAGAAACAACCTCTGCTTCATGTTCTAAAAGGTCAAAAGGTGTTCTGTTAGTCTCTGCAAATCCTGCTATCAGAAAGAGTACAAAAGCTATTGGTTGATAAAACATCATCCATACACCTTCTGTATGTTGGTAATTGTTAAAATCAACAAATGAGAGTGAGCCTACTAACATAATAGGTGCTAAGATAGATAAGCCTGTCACAACTTCATAAGAAAGAAACTGAACCGCTGTTCTTGCAGCTCCGATGATACCCCATTTGTTTGCTTGAGACATACCTGCTAACAGTGGTCCATAAAGCCCTGCTGCCATCATACCAAGTACAAACAAGATACCGATGTTTAAGTCTGATGCTATAGAAGGTACAAATACACCTCCAAGCACAGGGATAAACTCTGGGATAGTAAAGTCTGGAAATACTGGTACAGCAGAAAGTGCAATAAACGCAGTAGCTGCGGTGATAATTGGTGCTATCATGAAGATAAGTTTATTTGCATTTTGAGGAATGATGTCTTCTTTAGTGAAAAGTTTAATCCCATCTGCTGCAATTTGTAGTAAGCCATAAGGTCCTACGTGCATTGGTCCCAGACGTCTTTGCATAAATGCAAGTACTTTTCTTTCTATAAAAGTACCAAAACCAGCCAATGCTGAAATAATCGCCAAGATAAGAACTGCTTTGATCAGTACACCTATCCAAGTGACTTCTGGTAATAACTGTGCTGCTTCCATATTATGCCTTTCTCAATGTTACTGTTTGATATCTAGCCTCACCAAAGAGGTCATAAACACCCTCAAACGCTCTATAGTCTGGCACTTTCACAATGTCACCCGTGATTTTTGCATCTGCGATGACATCTAGTGTGATACTTCCATTTTCAAATACCACTTCTACCTTGTCACCTAAGCTTGCTGCTTTTTCTTCGCTCGCATAAAGCCCGTATGCTTCGAATATTTCATGTGACTTATCTGTAAAGTCATTAAACTGTCTAGCTGGGTTACATCTATATGCGATGTCACCTTCAAGTACAGCTGTTTCATCAAATTTCTCGACTTCAGGTAGTTCTGTTTCTACATTACTAGTTTCTAGTGTGTACCCTCTGTTGTCTGTACCGTCATTTTCAAAAGAGTTTGGAAGGCTGTCAAAGTCAAGAGCCTTAAAGCCTCTGTCTGTTGGCAATTTTTTTGTCCAGTCAATAGTCAGTTTAGGCGCTCCAACCAATACCTGCATAAGCTCATTGAGTTCGTAACCGTTATACTCAACTGCTGCGTTAGTTGGAAGTACACGTTTACCAATGTTACACAATGTTCCTTCTTGTTGGTTCATTGCAGGCATGTCAAGGTCGCCTGTACCTAAAGCAGAAAGTGTAAAGTCTGCTTTTTCGTTGTACCCTACTGTGTAACCATTTTGTACATCATCAAGGTCACAAATAAGTGCAACACCAAGTGCATTTGACTTAGGTGGTGTCATCACAACGTTAATAGGACAAGTTGCTTCTACAAGAGCCACAAGTTTAGCAATGTTTTCTGCTTTCTCATGGTAGTAGAGGTCTTCACCTAGCATCATCGAGAAGTTTTCTTTTTTCTTCATCATTTTTGCAAATGTTTCGTCAAATTTAGAAGCGTCTCCTCCAAGTAGGTCTACAAGTCCATTAGTCACAACAGTGATTTCTTTGTCTACCATCTC
>Ga0256840_1003709_pt1 | contig 12076 bp, 10 predicted proteins | sample 355202metaG_FD_185969 | JGI IMG/M metagenome (GOLD analysis project Ga0256840, IMG submission 185969) | Hydrothermal vent microbial communities from Mid Atlantic Ridge, Atlantic Ocean - 355-202 | ecosystem: Environmental > Aquatic > Marine > Hydrothermal vents | place: Atlantic Ocean: Mid...
ATTAAGTGCCGCTAAAGTTGATTTTGTATTATTAAAAGGGGCTGCATATGTGTGGTCGGGGGTTAATGCCGGCAAAGGGCGCTTATTTACCGATACTGATATTTTAGTCACTAAAGAGACCTTGCCTGCAGCAGAAAAAGCATTAGCGTATAACGGTTGGTTCACCAGTAGTTTAGATCGATATACACAGAATTTTTATCGTAAGTGGATGCATGAAATTCCACCGATGACGCATCTTAATAGACAAACAACAGTCGATGTACATCATACAATTATCCCACCGACCTCGCGTTTAAAACCAAAACCGACTAAGCTTTGGCAACAAGCTGATGCGATGCAGGATATGCCAGGGTTATTTGTGCTATCACCGATTGATATGATTATACATAGTGCGACACATTTATTTCATGAGGGTGAATTTGACCAAGGCTTGCGTGATATTTCTGATTTAGATTTGTTAATTAGGCAAGGCGTTGTCACAGAAGATAAATGGCAAGAGCTATTAAATCGATCAGCAGAGTTAGATTTAGTGAAGCCCATTTACTATGCGTTAAATTTTAGCCATAAAATTTTACATACACCTGTGCCTGATACGGCTATTGCTAGAGCAAGAGAGCTATCAAATATGAGTTCTGTATCTGCAAAAGTAATGGATATATTATTTAGTCGAGCATTAGCCACTAAGCACCAGACTAGCCCAGTTAGGGGACAAGATTTTGCACGTTTTCTTTTGTATATTCGTTCACATTGGTTAAAAATGCCAGTACATTTGTTAGTCCCTCATTTATGTAGAAAAAGCTGGTTGCGTTTAACGGGCCAAAAAGATCATTAAATAATATGAATAACTCACCTCTTATTTTGCACATTCTCTACCGCTTCGATATAGGTGGTTTAGAAAGCGTACTGGTCAATATGATCAATACTATGCCAGAGCAATCCTATCGCCATGTGATTATCTCATTAACTGAATCCAGTGAGTTTGAAAACCGCATAGTTCGTGATGATGTTGAAGTGATTTGTTTACATAAACAGGCTGGAAATGACCCTAAAATTCATTTAAAAATATGGAAATTATTACGTCAGCTTAAGCCTGTTTGTACTCATACTTATAATATCGCTACTTTAGAATTCAATCTTATTGCTTTTTTAGCCGGTGTAAAGAAAAGGATTCATGCGGAGCATGGGCGTGATATTTATGACTTGGACGGTAGTAATAAAAAATATCAATATCTCAGGCGTATTATTAACCCCTTTGTTACAAAATGGATACCTGTTTCTAAAGAGCTAGCTGATTGGTTGGTAGGTGTCGTTAAGCTACCCAAAGCTAAGGTTAAGTTAATTTATAACGGAATTGATTTAGAACTCTATCGACCCAAGAAACAATATTCTAATGGCCAATGTATTATTGGCACAGTCGGTAGGATGGCAGCCGTTAAAGATCAGTTGACTTTAATTAAAGCTGTTGAGGTTTTATTGACCCATTACCCTGACCTTAAAAGTGTAATACAGCTCAAGTTAGTGGGTGATGGGGAGCTTTATTCAACTATACAAAGCTATATTAAAGAACATGCCTTACAAGATAATATTGAACTGCTAGGTGCCAGAAATGATGTTGCTGAAATCTTGCAACAATTTGATGTTTTTATCTTACCTTCATTGGCAGAAGGGATTCCTTTAACTATTTTAGAGGCAATGGCAACGGCTTTACCCATTATATCAACTCAAGTGGGTGGGGTGCCAGAATTAATAGATAACAGTACTCACGGTTATTTAATTGAACCGCAAGATATTAAAGATTTAGCTAAAAAAATAAAACAGTATATTGACCAGCCTGAGCTACTTGAGTTACATGGGCTTAAAGGTAGAGAAAAGGTAGAGAAAAATTTCAGTTTACAAGCAATGACAGATCAATATTTACAACTTTATTCAGGTTGATTTACTAAACTAAAGCTTATCTTAAAAGATCGAAATATTTTTGAAATTAAAATATCAAAATTCATCTATAATTATCACCTATAAAAGTCTGACTTATAAAAGTTTAATGTAACTATTCAGCTTGTGAGTAGACAATGATAATGTAGGAGCGTCCGCCCTCGGAAATTGCTCCTGCATTGCTCTACCTACGTGCATAATCTACATGGATGTAGTGAATGCAGATATTGCAGGAGCAAATATCTGTCCATGCACTAGTCGGCGCGAAGATAATTGAAAGTTTTAGAGAAAAGAGCATTATTTTAATCGCGCCGAGGGCGGACGCTCCTACAAAACAATTGCACTAAAGATGCTGAATAGTTACAGTTTAATAAAGGGTAAAACATGTGCGGCATTGTTGGAATAATTAATATAGATGGAAGGCCAGAGATTAATCGTGCTTTATTGAATGATATGAACCAGTCTCAAGTCCATAGAGGGCCTGATGAGGGTAATTTACATATTGAATCAAGCATAGGGCTGGGACATAGACGTTTATCTATCATTGACTTATCAACAGGTCAGCAGCCTTTAGCTAATGAAGACGGTTCCGTTATTGTTACTTACAATGGTGAAATTTATAACTTTAATGAACTACGCGAGCAGTTATTAAACCACGGTCACCAATTTAAAACACATTCAGATACTGAAGTTATTGTTCATGCATGGGAGCAATGGGGTGAGGCCTGTGTTACTCATTTTAGAGGAATGTTTGCTTTTTGTGTATGGGATAGAAATCAGCAAGTGGCTTTTATTGCCAGAGACCGCTTGGGGATAAAACCCGTTTATTATGCAGAATTAGATAATCAACAATTTATTTTTGCTTCTGAGCTTAAAGCTTTGAAAATTCACCCTCAATTAAATAAAGAACTAGACCCTTATGCGATTGAAGAATACTTTACTCTTGGCTATATACCGGAACCTAGGTCTATTTATAGTCAAGTTAAAAAATTAGAACCTGGGCATTCCTTGCTTATTTCATTAAAGGATAAGGGTGATATTCAGTTAAAACAGTATTGGGATTTAAAGTTCGATGAAACAGTAACAGGAACAGATCAAGAGATTTCTGATGAATTAATCGTTCAATTACAAGAGGCTATTCAAATAAGAATGGTGTCAGAAGTACCCATTGGCGCATTCTTATCGGGTGGCGTTGACTCTAGTGCTGTTGTTGCCATGATGGCAAAAATGAGTGACCAGCCTGTTAACACTTGTTCAATAGGGTTTGATCATCAAGCTTATGATGAAACCTCCTATGCTCAGCAAGTTGCAGCCCAATACAATACTCGGCATTATCAAGAACAAGTTGACTCAAATGATTTTGAGCTATTAGATCATTTAATTGATTTTTATGATGAACCCTATGCCGATAGTTCTGCTTTACCAACCTATCAAGTTTGTAAATTAGCTAGGAAAAATGTCACAGTGGCATTATCGGGTGATGGAGGCGATGAGAACCTTGCTGGCTATCGTCGCCAAAGGCTTCATATGAATGAAGAAAAAATAAGAGGCCTATTACCTTATGGAATTAGAAAGCCAGTTTTTGGCGCATTAGGTGCAATGTATCCAAAAATGGACTGGGCGCCTCAATGTTTTAGAGCTAAAACTACCTTTCAAGCTTTAGGAAGAAATTCAGCAGAAGCTTATATGCATTCCGTTTCTAAATCGACCTTAGCCGAGCGTAATCAATTGTTTTCAGATAAATTAAAACAACAATTGCAAGGTTATCAGACGGTTGAAGTGTTTAATCAGCATGCAAAAAATAGTAGCAGTGACTCACCGTTAGCATTAATCCAATATTTAGATTTTAAAACCTATTTGCCGGGTGATATTCTGACTAAAGTTGATCGTGCAAGTATGGCAAATTCACTTGAAGTGCGTGTACCTATTTTAGATCATCAATTAGTTGAATGGATGGCTAAGTTATCGCCAAAAATGAAGTTACGTGGTGGTGAAGGTAAATATATTTTAAAAAAAGCATTAGAACCTTATTTATCAGATGATGTTTTGTATAGAAAAAAAATGGGCTTCTCTGTACCATTATCTAATTGGTTTAGATATGAACTAAAAGACCAATTACGTGAAATTGTGTTGAGTAAAGAAATGCTCGGTTCTGGTTTGTTTAATCAAAACACTTTAGAAGGAATGATCAATCAGCACCAATCAGGTCAAAAAGAATTAAGCCAACAACTCTGGAGCTTAATGATGTTTAGTAAGTTTTTACAAAAAAATGCTTAAAGTGGATTAATGATGAAAATAATGGTTACAGGGACAGCGGGGTTTATCGGCAATCAACTTGCCCTTAAATTGCTAGAAAGAGGTGATGAGGTTATCGGAATAGATAACTTAAATGATTATTATGATGTTAATTTAAAGTTAGCACGTTTAGATCGGATTAAAGACCATAAAAACTTTACCGATGTAAGAGCTAATATTGCGGATAGGGAAGTCATCGAGCCGTTATTTGCTGAACATCAGCCACAGCGAGTGGTTAATTTAGCAGCACAAGCAGGTGTTAGATATTCGATAGAAAACCCCCATGCTTATATTGAAAGTAACATGCTTGGCTTTTTAAATATTTTAGAAGGCTGCCGACATAATAAGGTAGAGCATTTGGTTTATGCATCAAGCAGTTCAGTGTATGGCGCCAATGAATCCATGCCTTTTTCAGTGCATGATAATGTTGATCATCCCGTTAGTTTATATGCCGCTTCAAAAAAATCAAACGAATTAATGGCGCATACTTATAGTCATTTATACAATATCCCGACCACAGGCTTACGTTTTTTTACTGTCTATGGGCCATGGGGAAGACCTGATATGTCACCCATCTTATTTGCTAAGGCAATTACTTCGGGTGAAAAGCTTAAAGTTTTTAATTATGGTAAGCATAGAAGGGATTTTACCTATATTGATGATATTGTCGAAGGTGTTATTAGAACATTAGATAATGTAGCTCAACCTAATAAAGAGTGGAATGGAACGACTCCAGATTCTGCAAGCAGTAAAGCGCCTTTTCGAGTTTATAACATTGGAAATCAAACCCCAGTTGAGTTATTAGACTATATTGAAACGATTGAAAAGCATTTAGGCAAAACAGCAGAAAAAGAATTATTGCCATTGCAGCCTGGTGATGTAGTAGATACCTATGCAGATGTGTCAGATCTGGTTAAAGATGTTGGCTATAAGCCCAATACAACTATTGATGAAGGCATAAAAAGTTTTATTTCTTGGTATAAAGACTATTATAAAGTATGAATATACTGACAATAACCACACTTTACCCTAATGAAAAACAGTTTCGTCATGGTGTTTTTATTGAAACACGTTTGCGGCACTTAGTTGAGACGGGGGAAATTAAAGCTAAAGTTATTGCGCCTGTTCCATGGTTTCCGTTTAACAGTAGTCGCTTTAAGCAGTATGCGGTGTATGCCGATGTGCCAAAAGTCGAACAGAGACATGGTATAGATATTTATCATCCTAGGTTTTTAGTTATTCCTAAAATAGGCATGCTTCTGGCTCCTTTTTTTATGGCAATCACTGTTTATTTGCAGATTAAGAAAATACAAAAGCAACAAACAGTAGATTTAATTGATGCACATTACTTTTATCCAGATGGTGTTGCTATTGCTTTAGTGAATAAAGTATTAAAAATTCCTTTTATTATCAGTGCAAGAGGGACGGATATAAACCTGATACCTGAGTTTTACCTTCCCAGAAAAATGATTTTATGGGCGGCAGAACAAGCTTCAGCAAGTGTGACGGTATGTAAGGCATTAAAAGACTCAATGGTACAAATGGGAGCTGAAGAGAAAAAGATCCATGTGTATCGTAATGGTGTTGACTTAGAGTTGTTTAAATTACTGGATAAGACTGAATGCAGAGAGAAATATAAACTGCATAATAAAACATTAGTCAGTGTTGGGCATTTAATTGAGCGTAAAGGGCATCATTTAATTATTGAAGCCATGGCATTGTTACCTGATTACCAATTACTCATTGTGGGTGGGGGAGAAGAAGAGGAGGCTTTGAAAAGCTTAGTTAATAAACGATCACTTAATGAGCAAGTTAAATTCTTAGGTGAAAAAAAACAAAATGAGTTAACAGAAATATACAATGCAGCAGATGCAATGATTTTAGCTTCCAGCAGGGAAGGGTGGGCAAATGTACTGTTAGAGTCAATGGCATGTGGTACGCCTGTTGTTGCTACCGATATTTGGGGGACGCCAGAAGTGGTGCAAAACTCTGATGCTGGAGTGTTGGTTAAAAGAACCTCTGAATCAATAGCTGAGGGTGTTAAACAGTTATTTAATAACTACCCAACAAGAATAAAAACTAGAAAATATGCCGAACAGTTTTCGTGGGATAGTACGACTCAAGGCTTATTAAAGCTATTTTTAAAGCAAAAACAATAATAGAATCAAAATAACTCGCAATATACAACCATCTCAGATCGTTCCCTCGCTCCAGCGTGGGAATGCAGATTTTGACGCTCCAGCGTCACGAAATGTTTGAGCCACACTGTTATTTCTGAACGCACATCGCTATGCACTGGATACTAGAAATCTCTGCTGGTATGATGTGAATATGGTGTGTTGTATATGACTGAAGCTTATGGGTAATCAATATGATTTTTGTTAAAGCCTTATGGGACCAATAAAGTTGACTATACTAAATATAGAATTCGGGAATTATAGAAAATATAAATAATGAATAAAAAAATACTAATAGTTTTTGGTACTCGACCAGAGGCCATAAAAATGGCACCTGTAGTTAAAGCATTTCAACTAGATATAAGATTTGATACGGCAGTATGCGTTACTGCTCAGCATAGAAGTATGTTAGATCAAGTGCTGGATCTCTTTGAAATAGTACCAGAGTATGATTTAGATATAATGAAACAAGGACAAGGTTTGTCTGGTATCACTAGCGCTGTGATTACAAAATTAGAAGTTGTTTTGCAAGAATACAAACCTGATTACGTTTTAGTCCATGGTGATACCACGACAACTTTTGCTGCATCATTAGCAGCCTATTACCAACAGATAGCCGTTGTTCATATTGAGGCAGGGTTACGGACTCACAATATTTATTCACCTTGGCCTGAAGAAGGTAATCGCCGATTAACGGGAGCGTTGACCAAGCTTCATTTTGCTCCGACTGAGTCAGCCAAACAAAATTTACTAAAAGAAAACACCCCAGAAAAAAATATTTTTGTAACGGGGAATACAGTTATTGATGCTTTACATATAGTTACAGAGCGATTGGAAAGTGATACGCTTTTAAAGCAGCAAATGGACAAACAATTCCCATGGCTAGATAAAGATAAAAAAATAATATTGGTAACGGGGCATAGACGAGAAAGTTTTGGTGAAGGGTTTGAAAATATCTGCCAAGCGATACAAGCAATAGCGCAACGTGATGATGTTCAAATTATCTATCCAGTCCACTTAAATCCAAAAGTACAAGAACCTGTTAATCGTTTATTAAAAAATATTGACTCAGTTGTGTTGATTGATCCACAAGACTACCTACCCTTTATATATCTAATGGATCAAGCATATATTATTTTAACGGATTCTGGCGGTGTTCAGGAAGAAGCACCCTCTCTTGGTAAGCCAGTACTTGTAATGAGAGAAACAACGGAAAGACCCGAAGCTGTTGAAGCTGGAACCGTAAAATTAGTAGGCACAAATAAAGAATTAATTATCAACAGTGTGTTTGATTTGTTAGATAATGATGAGCTATATAATAAAATGAGTTTTGCACATAACCCTTATGGTGATGGAGAAGCTTGTAAGAGAATCTTAGAGGGAATCGTAAATGATAAATAAAAAATTCAACACTATTTCTGTTATTGGGCTGGGTTATATTGGGTTACCAACAGCTGCAGTGATTGCATCACGAGGCATAAATGTGATTGGTGTAGATGTTTCGAAAGAGGCTGTCGACATAATCAACCAAGGTAAAATACATATCGTAGAACCCGATTTAGATATGTTGGTACAAAGTGCTGTAACAACAGGTAAATTGAAAGCCACCTTAATACCTGAGCCTGCCGATGCGTTTATCATAGCGGTACCGACACCTTTTAAGGATGGACACAAGCCAGATTTAAGCTTTATTGAGTCGGCTGTAAAAAAGATTGCACCTGTATTAAAAAAAGGAGATTTATTAATACTAGAATCAACCTCACCCGTGGGTACGACAGAGAAAATGGGTGAGTGGATGGCTGAAATACGAGATGACCTTGTATTTCCCCATCAATCAAGTGATAACCCAGATATACACCTAGCACACTGCCCAGAACGAGTGTTGCCTGGTTATATCATCCAAGAGTTAGTTGCTAATGATAGGGTTATTGGGGGGATTACACAGCAATGTGCTATAGAAGCTGAGGCGCTGTACAAAATATTTGTTAAGGGTGACTGTCTTATTACCGATGCACGTACTGCTGAAATGGCAAAATTGACTGAAAACTCATTTAGAGACGTTAACATTGCATTCGCAAATGAGTTATCTATTATCTGTGATAAATTAAAAATTAATGTATGGGAATTAATTAGTTTAGCAAACAGGCATCCTCGAGTTAACGTCTTAAGTCCAGGTCCAGGAGTAGGCGGGCATTGTATTGCCGTTGACCCATGGTTTATAGTGGATTCAGCACCAGAAGAAGCAAAGCTTATTGCTATGGCAAGGGAAGTTAATGATTCAAAGCCCGATTTTGTGTTAAATAAATTAAGAGCAATGGCATCAGAATTTAAAACACCAAAAATTGCCTGTTTAGGGTTGGCTTTTAAAGCAGATATAGATGATTTAAGAGAAAGCCCAGCAGTAGAGATAGTAAAGAAAATTATTTCAGAAAATATGGGGAAAGTGTTAATAGTTGAACCCCACATATCAAAACTCCCAGAACAATTAATGGGTGAGCAAGTAGAGCTTATATCTTTAGATCAGGCAATGGACACGGCTAATATTATTTTAACGCTAACGGATCATTCAGTCTTTAAACAAATGAAAACAGATAAGTTAAAAGAAAAAATAGTGCTTGATGCAAGAGGAATTTGGCGGGAAATGTAGCGGTGGTAGGGCTTTTTTAGTTAACCTGGCTAAATAAAGCAACTTAACCCGCTACGCCTTCTTTGTTAAAACGGAAAATAAAACCAAAGTTTTCAATTTTTAATCTGTGGTTTGTATATAGCCATGTAAAACAATATGACAACAAAGCCAATAAAAATATTACACATTCTTGATCATTCTATACCATTGCATAGTGGTTATACTTTTCGTACGCGTGCCATATTAGAGCAGCAAAAGGAATTGGGTTGGGAGACATTTCATGTCACTTCAGCAAAGCATAAAGTTACAGAGCTACCAGTTGAGGAAGTTGATGGCTTAAAATTTTATCGATCAAAGCAACCAACAGGTTTTTTTGTAAAGTTACCTGTTGTTAACCAATGGTCAATTGTTAAGACATTAGCTGAGCGTTTGGATGAAATAATTCCAGAACTAAAACCCGATATTTTACATGCTCACTCACCTGCACTTAATGGACTAGCAGCCATCAAAGCAGGAAAAAAATTCAATATTCCAGTTGTCTATGAATGTCGTGCTTTTTGGGAGGATGCCGCAGTAGATCATGGCACAACAAAAGAAGGTAGTTTACGTTATCGTATTACAAAATACCTAGAAACCTATGTGTTTAAACATGTTCAAGCGGTTACTTGTATATGTGAAGGACTAAGAAATGATATTATTCAGCGGGGTATAGCAGAAGATAAAATTACAATTATACCCAATGCGGTTAATATCGAAAAATTTAATTACGGTAAAAATGCAGACCCACAATTAAGGCAAGAGCTTGGTTTAGAAGGAAAAACAGTCCTTGGTTTTATTGGGTCCTTCTATGCCTATGAAGGAATACCATTAATACTTGATGCACTACCAGAAATAATTAAACAACAACCCAATATACGGTTATTATTAGTAGGCGGCGGCCCGCAAGAGCAAATAATAAAAGAAAAAGTAGCAAAAAATCAACTTGAAGATTATGTTATCTTTACAGGGCGAGTTTCACACGACAAAGTACAAGATTATTACAATCAAGTAGATATCTTTGTTTACCCACGACTCCCCATGCGTTTAACTGAGCTAGTTACACCATTAAAACCATTAGAAGCAATGGCACAAGGGCGGTTAGTTGTAGCCTCTGATGTCGGAGGACATAAAGAACTTATTAACGACCAAGAAAATGGGGTGCTTTTTAAAGCAAATGATGCAAGCTCACTCTCTGACAGTATTTTATTGTTGTTAGATAATAAACAAAATTGGGATAGTATGCATCAAGCAGGTAGAGAGTATGTAGAACAAGAAAGAAACTGGGCTCAAAGTGTCAGTAATTATCAACGGGTATATCCAAAGCTTGTAAATAAGAAGTAATCTTATTAGCCACAGAAATTAGTAGGAGCGGTCTTTAGCCGCGAATTACAGCGCACAAATTCGCGGCTAAAGACTGTATCCGAGTAATTAGGTAACTAAAGGTTGAATGTTATTTAGCTAAATAAAGGGCATAAAATGGGTCAAAAAGACGTTATTTCTAAAAGTATTCTAAAAAAGATATTTGTAGATGTCGCTACCTATTTATTTGGCCTAAAGTTACACAATGTTGAATTAATAGAAACTGAACAACAAAGAATTGAAGAGCGCAGAGCTGATTTAGTAGCCAGAGTACAAGATGAGAACGGTAAAACATTTATCATGCATCTAGAAATACAAAACCAGAATCAGAGCATAATGCCCATTAGGATGCTGAGATATTTAACTGATATTAAGCTAAATCATCCCAATGAAGAAGTTTTTCAATATCTACTGTATATAGGCAAAGATGCGTTAAATATGGCAGATGGGATAAAATAAGCGCAGTTAAGCATATCAATATGCCGTAATTGATATGCATAGCATCGACTACCAGTATTTCATCAACCAGAATACGCCCGATGCAATAGTCATGGCTATTTTATGTGATTTTAAAGGTGAGCCTGAAAAAGAAATCATGGTACAACGTTGTGAAACCTAACACGGAGTTGGTGGATTAGTTGGGGGTATATTAAAAGTTATGGCTGAGTTATTTATATAAATAACTCAGCCTAAAAAAGGAATTAAAAAGAAAAATATGATTACCTTAAGGCAAGTTATCACCTGTTATCTATTATTCATTCATCTTTTTATAGGTCTCGTATTATTAAAAAAAGATATTATTACAAGAATAAAAGCAAAAATAGGGATGGAAACAGAAAGGGCAGAATTAACGCCACAATACTATGGGTTGCTAGCCTTCCATAAGAGAATAGATAAAAACATAGCCGATAATTCAGTTATTTTTATTGGTGATAGCTTGACTCAGGGGTTAGCAGTATCCGCTATCTATCCACAGTCAGTGAATTTTGGTATTGGCTATGACACCACAAAAGGTGTACTCAATAGAATTCCACAATACAATGCAATTTCTCGAGCTAAAGCGGTTGTTATTGCTATAGGTTTTAATGACTTAAACTGGCGTAGTAATGCAGAAATAATACAGAATTACCTAAAAATAATCGATGCAATACCAGACAATACAAAAATCATTTTTAATACAATATTACCTGTAAATGAAAAGCGCAGAAATAGAATTGGTCTAAATGCCAGAATAAATGAAATTAATAATAAGTTACAAAAAATATGTCAGAATAACCCCAAAGTACATTTTTTAAATATGACAAATTTACTTATTAATACAGATAAAAATCTCGCCAATAAATACCATATAGGGGATGGCGTACATCTAAGTCGTTTGGGAAATGCTGTTTGGATAAAAAAAATAAAAGAAGCGCTTTACTCTTTGGAAAAAAGGAGAATGGTTACCTTTACTGAGTTGCTAGGATAATATACAAAAATAATTTTAAGAACAAGATTAATTTAAAAAAATCAACTAAAGGGTTTTACCCCCCCCCCCCCATTTAAAATATGATAGATAAAGTTTTTCTCGTGGTAACGCATATAATACTTTTATATGCGGTTTATAAAGTATATAAAATAAATAATAATGACTGACCTATTTATACTT
>Ga0256840_1003710_pt1 | contig 12074 bp, 9 predicted proteins | sample 355202metaG_FD_185969 | JGI IMG/M metagenome (GOLD analysis project Ga0256840, IMG submission 185969) | Hydrothermal vent microbial communities from Mid Atlantic Ridge, Atlantic Ocean - 355-202 | ecosystem: Environmental > Aquatic > Marine > Hydrothermal vents | place: Atlantic Ocean: Mid...
TATCAATATAATAACAAAAGACCTCAATGGAACAGAAAAAAAATGACTCCTGTTCAATACAGAAATCATCTTTTAGATAATTAAATCTCTTTTTTATTTCCACTACACTTTAGTGGGGGCAGTTCATGAATTACTTACCTTTTTATTTATTTTAATCTTTTTTAGCTTCTCTTTCTGCTTTTTTCTTAGCATACTCCTCATCTTTTTTCTTTTTATCTTCTTCATGTTTTTTTACTTCTTCATCTGTAGGTTTTCTTTGTAAACCAACTCTTCATTTAGCTAAGTCCACTTGAATAACTTCAAATTCTACTTTATCTCATGATTTAACAACATCTTCTACATTTGATATTCTAGCTGGTGATAATTTAGAAATATGTATCATACCTGATTGTTTCCCTCTATATTCAACTATAGCTCAAATTCAATCAATAATTTTTACAACTGTTCCAGTATCTTTATAACCTACAGTTGGTACCCATAATAAATTTTCAATATCTTCAATAGCTTTCTTACCACCTTCTTGTGTAACAGCTGTTAAAGTAGTAGTACCATCATCAGAAATAGATACTTTAACTCAATATTCAGCTTCTAGTCTTTGAACATTTTCACCACCTTTACCTATAACTACTCTTATCTTATCTTCTGGGATATTCATAGTCATTATAAGTGGAGCATATTTAGATAATTCTTTATTTACTTCTGGTTGAATTTCAAGCATTTTTCACATAATAAAATCAGTAGCTTCATTACCTTGAGCAAAAGCTTCTTTAAAAATACTCATAGAAAGTCCTTTTATTTTTACATCAAGTTGTAAAGCTGTAATACCATTTTTTGATCTAGTAAGTTTAAAATCCATATCTCAAAGAAAATCTTCTTGAGCTTGAATATCACTTAATATCTTATATTTTCAAGTATTTTCATCATAAATCATTCACATTGCAACTCCAGAAACTGGTGATTTTATTGGAACTCAAGCTTGCATAAGACTCATAGTAGAACCACATACAGAAGCCATAGAACTAGAACCATTACAAGTCATTATTTCTGAAACTACTCTCATAGTATATGGAAATTCTTCTTCACTTGGTAATACAGGAACCAATGCTCTTTCAGCTAATGCACCGTGCCCTATTTCTCTTCTACCTACACCTCTCATCATTCTAACTTCTCAAACTGAATACGGTGGAAAATTATATTGATGAATATATCTTTTACTATCGTCAGGCATCATTCATTCCATAACCATTTTATCATCTGGTCCTCATAGAGTAGCTATAGTTAATGCTTGAGTCATACCTCTTTGAAATAATGCTGAACCATGTGCTCTAGGTAATAATCCTACTTCTCAAATAATATTTCTAACTTGAATAACTTCTCTACCATCTAATCTTCTACCATTTTCTAAAATATTTTCTCTCATTACTTCTTTTACTCTTTTATATACAAGAGCTCATACTTCATTTTTATCTATTTTTTTAATTTCTTCAACTGAGCAAGATTCTCAAATATTTCAATTTGATTCTTCTATAATATGTCATTTTGAAGCTAAATATTCTCTAGTTTCAATATCTAATTTATCTAATTCTTTTTGAAATTCCTTTTTTCATTTATCATAAAGAACTTCCATTTTTTCAGCTGTTAAATATTCTTTAACAATATCATAAAGTGATTCATCCGGTTTATTAAAAGTAGCTTCTACTTCAGGAATACCAAATTGTTCTTTATACTCTGCTATAAAATCTATTTGAGCATTACAAATATCTTTTACAATACTATGAGCAAATTCTAATCATTTTAACATTTCTTCATCACTTACTTCATTTGCTCCAGCTTCTACCATAGTAATAGCATCAAGTGTTCAAGCAATAGTTAAATTTAATTTTGCATTTTTTTCTTCTTCAACAGATGGATCTGAAATAAAACTTCAATCATCATTCATAACTATTTTAATACCAGCAACTGGTCATTCAAAAGGAGCTCAACTCATCATTAATCATAAAGATGCTGAAGTAACTCACCAAGTACCTAAATCTTTTTCACCATTTGCAGATAAAACAGAAAGAATTATTTGAGTATCATTTATTATTCATTTTGGAAACATAGGTCTTATAGGTCTATCTATAAGTCTAGCAGTCAAAGTAGCACTATCACTAGGTCTTCATTCTCTTCTTTGAAATCTATTACCTCAAATAGTACCAGTAGCATAAAATTTCTCTTGAAAATCTACAACTAAAGGAAAAAAATCTGCTTTTTCGTTTAATCATTCAGTTTTAAATCATACAGAAGTAAATAAAACATTATCTTCAGTATCACTCATAGTAACAGCACCACTAGTAAGTAAACCTAATTTACCAGTTTCAAAACTATATTCTTTACCATTAAATTTATAACTCTTTTTAAGAGGAACTAAATCCACAGCATTTTTATCAGATAATCCTATCATAAATATTTATGATTAATATATAAAATATCAATAATTTCTGACTAAATAATGAAATAATTAAATAAACAAAATATTTACTTATTTAATAATTTCATCATTTATTCAAGCCTAAAAATTATTAAAAATATTATAATTAATAAATAATTTTAAGCAAAAAAAAATAGAGTGTTAAAAAAAGTACTTTTCAGTACTTTTTAATCTTCAAAAAATCTTAAATAATCAGACATATTTTCATATGTTTGCCATAAAAAATATCTATAAAAATCTTGCTCAGTCTTATTTTTACCTAAACTAGTAATATAATCTAATCTTGTTACTACAGGAAATATAATTGGTAAAAATCCATATTTTATTAAATATAAATTCATAAGTAATCTAGCAATTCTTCAGTTTCAATCAACAAACGGATGAATTTTTACAAAATCATAATGAATTTTAGATATTTTTTTTAATGTATTATCAACTTCTTGATTACAATATTTTATAAAATCAGACATCAAATTATTAACATCTTTTGAACTAGGTAATTTATCTTCTGAACCACTGATAAAGACTTGTATATTTCTATATTTTCATAAATTTTCATTTTCAATACCATTAAGCAAATTTTTATGTAAATCAAATATAAATTCTTCTGTTAATATAAAATCTTTTTCAAAAAAATCCCAAATAACATCCGTTAGATTAGCTAAATTTTCTGTTTCTTTTACCTCTTTAATAGTTTTTCATCATACAGTAATTCAATCTTCTACTAATATTTTTACTTCTTCATTTGTAAAACTATTTCATTCAATTGCATTTGATTGTGCTGTAAATCATATTTTAAACCAATCTTTTAAATTTTTTAATTGACTACTAGAAAAAGGTCTAAAATTATCTATTTTAGACTTTATATCATATATTTCAATTTCATATTTTTTTATATCTATTTTTTGCATAGTTTTGTAATAAATTATTAAAAATATTATAATTAATAAATAATTTTAAGCAAAAAAAAATAGGGGTTTAGCCCCTATTATAAAGTTTTCACTCAACTAAGATTATATACCTCTTATTTCTAGTAAAATCATAATACACCTCCTTATTTTTTATAAACCACCTTCACCATATAAGTTTGATAAATACATAACTTACTCCTCTTACAATTTAAGCATCACCACCTTCTTTTATAGAAAACATAATTCTCTCCTTAATTACTATATTCCTTCAATACCTATCAAAGAAAAACCTATATCACCATATTCTCTTTTCATAATATCCTCCTTAAAAAGTTTTAGCTAAATTGTTGGTGGCCATTCACTACATGTAATTACTTTCATAATACATCTCCTATTTGTTTTTGTTTTTTTTAATCTTCTTCACCCCAGTCATTCATAACGACCTCCTTGATTGAGATAATTTTATTTTAATAAAGTTAAAATAAAAGTCAAAAAAAAGTACTTTTCAGTACTTTTTTCTTAATGACTACATCCACATGATCATCCTCCACAACTTTCTCATGATTGTTCTTCACTATCTTCATGTCATCATGCTTGTTCATTTATAAATGCCATAAAGCTATCTATTAAAGCTTCTACCATTTTACCATTATCAGTAATTTGTTCCCCTGTAGAACTTGGAATTATTTGTTTTAATAATTCTAAATGTTCAGAATATTCTTTACTTAACTCAACTGTTACTTTATCAGTCATTTTATTTATATTAATTTTAAATTAGTACTTATATATTTAGTACAAACCTATTATAATTCATTATGCATAAAAACAAAATAAAAAACTACTATTTTAGTAGTTTTTTATTTTGTTTAAATTTATCAGTTATTTTTTTCATTACTATTTTTCTTGTTTTAATTACTTCTTCTCCTCAATCAACTTGTAATTCACCCTTTTCAGAAAGTAATATTGCTATAGATTTAGTAGCAGGGATTTTTGCTAAAATAATATTTATTATAACCATAAGAGGTACAGATAATAACATACCAACAATACCCCAGATACTTCACCAGAAACCAAGTGATAAAATAATTACAAGTGGACTTAAGTTAAGTTTATTTCACATAAATTTTGGTTCAATAATATTTCACATAAGTACTTGTATTCCTACAAGAGTTGAACTTAAAAGTAATGAATTATATAATCCAAATTCAGGTTGTACAAATGAAAATATTACAACTAGTCATACAGCTATTATAGATCAAATACTAGGAATAAAATTTAAAATAAGTATTAATAATCACCAAAAAATAGCAAAATTTAATCAAAAAACAAGCATAGCAATATAACTAAGTGATGCAGTTATAAAACTTACAATTGTTTTTATCAAGAAATATGACTTAATATCTTTTTTAATTTTTTCAATAATTCAAATAATTTCATCTTTATTTGAGTTATCTCAAATCATTAACTGTAACTTGTCCTTAAAATATCTATATTCAAGTAATATAAATAAAACATAAAATAATATAATTCCTGCACTAGAAAAAATAGTAGTAAATCAACCTATAATCAAAGTAAAAATATATTGTAAATTAACCTTATTTAATATTTCTGTTAAATTTTTTGGTTCTGGAATATGTGTTAAACTAAAAAATTGTGCTATTAGTTCTGTTACTCTCTCTTGATATAATGGCAATAAATCTAAGAAATCATTTAAATTTGATCAAAGCATCTTTCAAATTGCCCAAAATAAAAATATATAAGTAGAAAGCGATAGTATAAATGATATAAAAGCAGGTACTTTAAATTTTTTGAAAAAATTTGATAATCAAATAATAGCAAATGAGAACAAGAGAGCTATTATAAAAGGAATAATTAAACTTGCTCAAATATATAGAACATAAAAAACTATCAATAATGTTATCATAACTAATGTAACATTCATCAAAGTATTTTTTTCTTTTTTAAACATATTTTCAAACTTAAATTTTATTAACTATAGTCTATCTCCTTTAATACCAAAGTAAAGAATTTTTAACTTGACAAATTAAAATTAAATATTATAAATAATTAACTAAAATTGTTCTTTGAAATAAACTGAAAAAATGAAAGATAAAGACAGGATGATGTTTAATAACACATCCGTTATTTTATTAACCTGTAACTAAAAAGGAGGATTAATAGTTTAAATAAAATAACAAAACTTAAGCTTAGGTTTTAAGGTGCTCTTTTAGAGAGTTAAAAAATAAAAACAAATAAAGGAAAGAAAATGGAAATTGTTCAAACAACAGATGCTTTTAAAGCACTTATAAAAGATATTAAAACAAAAACTGAGGGATATAAAGATCCTTTAGGATTTGGGATATGCAGAGTCGATCTAGGACAACTTAATGTAGATAAAGCACTCCAAGCAACTTATCCTATCATTAACTGGAATGAAAACTTTGGAAGTGCTGCAATTTTTATTCAGGCTCTTGCAGAACAAAATATTAAAGTAGATTTCAATAAAAGTGAGGTTGTATGTAATGTTAATCTAACTTTTCTGAAAAGTTGCTTAAATGCATTTAACCCTTACATGATTGAAGCATTTGGTGATAATCACAAAAATATTCAAGTTGTAAGAGCTCTTCATAATCTAATTGTTGATACTGGTCAAAAAGAAGGTGAATTCAAAATATGTTTTATATTTGATGATGAAGTGGTTGAAACTGTTGAAGCATCATATCTAAAATTATATGCAATTTCTAAAGGAAAAGCTGAACTTAGAACACTTAATCTTAACGGTATATTTGGTGTATTGCCAAATCTTGCATGGTCTAATGGTGAACCAATTGAGTTAGACTACTTACGTGAATTTGAAATTGAGTTAAAGCTTGCAAATGAATATCCACATATTGACTTTGTAGATAAATTTCCAAGATTTTTACAACACATCATACCTCAAGATAACACTCGTATATTAGAAACTTCTAAAGTTCGTTTTGGTGCACAACTAGCAGCTGGAACAACAGTTATGCCTGGTGCAAGTTATATTAACTTTAATGCAGGAACTACTGGTGTTGTTATGGTTGAAGGTCGTATTTCAAGTTCAGCTATTGTTGGTGATGGTTCTGACGTTGGTGGTGGTGCTTCTATACTTGGAGTACTAAGTGGGACTGATGGAAACCCAATTACAGTTGGTAAAAATTGTCTTTTAGGTGCAAATTCTGTTTGCGGTATTCCTTTAGGTGATGGTTGTATAATCGATGCAGGTATTACAATTTTGGCAGGAACAAAAATACATATAGATGATGATGAGTTTGTAAAAATACAAGAAGTAAATAAAGATTTTACATTAACTAATTTTGTGAGAGCTGATGTATTACAAGGTTTAAATGGTATTCATTTTAGACAAGATTCTTACACTGGTGCATATATAGCAAAAAGAAGTACAAGAGAAGTTAAACTAAACTCTGAACTTCACTAAAAAGTTAGAGGCTTTGCCTCTAACAACATAAAAAAATGATTAAACATCATTTTCTGTCTTTGTTTTTCATAAATAAAAAAGATTAATTTAATTTATAAATTAATCTTTTTTTAGTGCTTATTTTTCAAGTAAAGCCATCTTTATATTTTTTTCTAATTCTCTAATACCAGTTTTCTTTAAACTTGAGACTGGGATAATTTCTTGTCCGAAAAATTGATTTTTAGCATGAGCTAAACTTTTTGCAACTTCAGATTTACTAATCTTATCAATTTTTGATAAAACTATAGTAACAGGTAAACCTAAATCAAGTATATATTTATACATTTCAATATCTACCTCTTGAGCTCAAAGTTTTGTATCTATTAAGATAACAACTTTTTTAATATATGGTCATTTTTCTTCCATATACCATGAAATAAGCCCATCTAATTTATCTTTTAAATTTTTTCATAACTTAGCAAAACCATATCCTGGTAAGTCTGTAAGATAATATTTATTTTCTACTAAAAACATATTAGCAAGTAAAGTTTTACCTGGTCTTGAACTTGTTTTTACTAAATCTTTTTTCTCAAATAATGCATTCATAATACTTGACTTACCTACATTTGACCTTCATACAAAAATAATTTCTCATTTTTCATCTAAATGTACTTCCTTACTTCAAAGACCTACAGATTTGTGAAATTTTACACTTGATAATTTCATTGAATATTTGTTTATTAACTAAATTTCTGTTATAATAAGGAAGAATAACAAAATATAAAGTTTAAATTTAAAAAAATGTTAGAAAATTCAAAAATTATAACAAAAAAATCAAAAGGTAATGCTATTTCAGCATATTTAATGATATTTATTTCATGATTATTTTTATTCAATAAAGTAAATCCTGAGATAAATAATTCTTTTGTAAAAGCACATACAAAAACTGCTATGCTTATACATTTCTGATTTTTAATTACATATATTATTTTTATAAGTAATTCAGTATTCGCATCATATTCAATTATATGATTTTGAATAAATAATATAATAACTGATATTATTTATTTATTTTTGCTAGTACTTTTAATAATATGAATTTATAAAGCTAAAAATTGAGAAACATTTAACCTTTCTAAAAAATTAAATATTTCAAAAACTAAAAATGTATTAGATATTGATTGAGATTGAAAAATAACAGAAAAAGAAAAAATAACAATTATTTTATCATATATTCCATTTATTTGATATTTTATCTATTGAAAATACCAAAATAACAAAGTTATTCAAGATGCTGTTAGGTTAAATATTATCATATCATTAATTATCTTATTATTATTTATTTATTCATATAATAATCTTGTTGCATTATTTAGTTTAGCTTATATTATTTATATAACTTTCGTTTGAATAACTTTATTTGGTATAGAAGAATTAATAACTATCAGATTACCTGAAATACTATCTCCAAATAAACTATACGTAAATACTATAATATTTAGTAAATATTTAAAAAGTTATTTCAGTTCAAAAAAATTCAAATCTTTTGATATTATTAAAAAAGAAGTTTTAGAAAAAAACAAAATTGAATTACTTGAAAATGAAAAAGATTTTAAAACTAAAAAAGATTTTAAAATTTCAAAATTCCTAATATATATTCCATTTATAAATTTAATATTTTTATTTTTTAAAAATACAAAATATAGTTTTCATATAATAAACTGATCAATAATAACTTTAATATCTATATTAATTATAACTTTAAATTTACTCTGATATATAAATGTAAACTTAATAATTTTATTATTGTTTCCTATAATGTTTTGAATCTGAAATTTAAACTACAAATTAGCTTATAAAATACCATTTATTTTTGATATATATTTATTATTTAAAAATATAGTTTCTATTTTTAAAACAAGTTCGAAAAAAATAAAAGAAAAAAAAGCAGAAGAAAATGAAGTCTCACTAAAACCAAAAGAAGTATAAAAACTAAGTTTTTATACTTCTTTTTATTTTTTCAAAAGTATTTAATAAAATTTTATTATTAAAAACTAAAACACTTTTTAATTTAACATCAGATAATTTATCTAAATTTTTATTATTTAAATTTATTAATTCTTGGATTTTATCTTTTAATCATTTTAAATAATTATTTATCTCATCATCAAAAGATTTTATATTTATATAAATTTCTTTTTTTAGTTTATTTATAGCTTTATATTCATTAAATATTTGTTCTTTTAGTTCTAAGTTATTAAAAGACACAAATAATTTTTCTATATCAAAAATATTTATTTCTATTTCTTTTTTTAAATTTTTATATCTATTTAATAATTTAGAATTCAATAATATATCTTCATTTTTTTGTAAAAATTTTATAATACTATTTATATCTTTATCAGAAATCTTTTTTATATTATCTACATTTATTTTTTCTTTTACAAAATTTTTATTTAACTCAAAAATTTTTACTATTTTTTGTAAATTTATATTTAAATCATTAACTTTTTTAGAATAATATTTTATTATCAATCTTTTATTTAACTGATTTTTTAAGTCTATTACAAATGAAGCTATAAGTCATATAAAAATAATTCCAAAAATCATTGAGCTATTAAAATCTAAATCTTTTAAACTATTAGTAGCAAAATAAAAATACAAAAAAAATACCAGAAATATAACTAAAGTTTTTCTAAATAATACAAAAAACTTTATAAAAAATAATTTTAATAATAATAACTTATATTTTAAATCCATATTTCTAAACTAATTATTTTTTAATACTACAAACTTCCAATTTTTTAAGTGTATCATAAACAACATACAAAAGCATCAAAAACGATGCTACTTTTAATTCTAATCAACTATAAGGTAGTACAGATATAAAAGAAGCTAAACCAATGTATGAAGCTAAAGTTATACTACAAGCCGGACATCAACTAACAAGTATACCAAAAAATGAAGCTACTCAACCAACTCATATATTTTTTTTATTTGTATTTGAAAAATACATTATTTTGTAAAATGTTGCTCATACAAATAATCAGAACAATATAGCAACTAATACATCTAAAACTATTTCAGTAATAAAAAAACTAAATCCTAGATTTCATATAATCAAATCACTTTCAGTAAAACTATAAAATAATAATGCTATAGACAATGTAGATATCAAAGTAATTATTAAAGAACTTTTTTTAGTTAAAACTTTTTTTAAATTTTGTAAAATTATTTTCATTTATTTTTTATTTAAATTAATATTTTTAGTATTTTAATACTAAATAAAATTTAAGCAAAAAAAAGTAAAGTCATTTTTTGACTTTACTTTTTAAAATTTACTTTTTATTTTTCATTTTGTTTTTGAATATATTTTTTAATAGATTCTTTTTGTGCTTTTAAATAATTATTTTTATCTATATATCAAACACCATGTTCATTAACATCAAGTTTAACAATTGTTTCACTATCACTTACTCAATCATTCATTCATGTATTTAATCTAACTGTATAAAATTGATTTTTATCCTCATTAGCAATTGAAGTAAATTCTTCTCAAGTTTTAACATTATGATGTGTTATTTTTTTTCACTCAAACTCTCAATCTACCCTATATTCTTTTAATCATTGAACACCAGAAAGCTTAACAATTATTTCTCAATCTTTTTCTTCAAAACTAGAAATATCAAATTTTCATTTAGATAATTTTTCTCTTTGACTATTTAATTGTTCTTTTTTATTATTAATAGTTTCTTTAACATTTTCTTTAGATGATAAAATCTTTAAAACTGTATCTAAACCTTTAACATCAGTAATGCTATCTAATCAATTAAAATATTCTTCTAATAATGCTTCTTTTGAATTTTCTTTAAAACCATCTTCTCATGGATTAGATACTAAATCCATAGTACTTAAAACAGTATCAATTTTTTTAAGGATTTTAATATCAACTCAACTAATAGTGATATTTATTTTATCATTATCATCGGTAATATTAAATTGACCATCCTTCATTTCAATATTTATGTCATTAGTACCAGGTCTATCAATTCTGAATTCCAAATCATTAATGACTTGAAAATTTGAATCAATATTATCAGTAAAATTTTTCATATCAGATTCTTTTATTCAAAGTCTTCTTAATCACTCTTTTTCTACTTTATCAGAATCTGACATTAAAGCATATTCTAGTTTTTTAATAGTTAAGTCTAAATTTTTTAAATCATTTGGAGTTAATTTAAAATCTCAATTTTTATTCAATTTTATTTCTGAACCATCTTTTAATTTAAGACTCGTTTCATCTTGAGTATATTGATTATCATCTGGAGTAAGTTTTCTTTCAACTTTAGAGACTAAATTTAAAAGTTTATCAGTTTTAATTAATGTTTCTTTTAATTTTCATTTTTTAACAGTAATATCACTTAATTTTCAATCAGTATCTTTAATTACAAAATTATTATTTTTTATTGTAATTAAAAAGTCATTACTAAACCACATATCTCTATCTAATTGAAAATATGTAACACCATCATTATCAATAGTTTCTTCATAATCAACTCAAATAGATTCTAATTCTTTTACTTCTGAAGGATTTAATTTAAGTTTTCAAGCCATAACCTGTACTTCTTCTTTTTTATTTTGAGCATCATTAAATTTATCAACAACTGTTTGAATATCTGTATCTGTAGGTTTATGATCAAAAGTCCATTTTATATCATTATGGAAAATAGCAGTTGAATCTTCTAACTCCACTTTATATTTAGTTTGTGTTTCACCATTATCATCTTTATAAATAATTTTATCAACAGTAATATTATTTTTAGTACCTCTAAAATCTTCATATGTTGCAATAATATTTTCAGAATTTGTTTTTTTATATTCGATAGTAGATTTAAATACTCCTCCTTCTACAATATTTTTTTTATCAACATTATTATGTTCACTCATAATAACCTCTTGTCAAACATATATTTTACTAATATTTTTAATATTAGGATTAAGCTCTTTTAATTCATTAATACTAACTCAAGCCCTTTTGGCTATTTTTCAAAATGTATCACCTGATTTTACTTTATAAGTATCAGTAATAATTTTTGTATCTATTTTATTTGGTTTCCATTTTGATGCATTATCTACTTTTGATGCATTATCTACTTTTGATGCATTATCTACTTTTGATGCATTATCTACTTTTGATGCATTATCTACTTTTGATGCATTATCTACTTTTGATGCATTATCTACTTTTGAT
>Ga0256840_1003711_pt1 | contig 12073 bp, 12 predicted proteins | sample 355202metaG_FD_185969 | JGI IMG/M metagenome (GOLD analysis project Ga0256840, IMG submission 185969) | Hydrothermal vent microbial communities from Mid Atlantic Ridge, Atlantic Ocean - 355-202 | ecosystem: Environmental > Aquatic > Marine > Hydrothermal vents | place: Atlantic Ocean: Mid...
TGCCACTCTTATTGGGATTGGTGCCTATTTTTTCATCAATAGAGCCGGCCCGATGTCGCAGGATAAGATCCCCACCAAGGAAAAAACATCCGAAAAGAAGGACCTCGACCCCGAGGTAAAAAAAGATATCAAGAAGGACGAAAAGAAACCCAGCAAACTATTGACCTTTGACGTCACAAGTTCACCTTCCGGCGCAACGTTGATTTTAAATAAGAAGAAGCTCGGAAAAACACCACTTACTTTTTCGCTCATGAGTTCCAAGCTACCCGCCTCTTTCATTCTTCGAAAAAAGGGGTATGAAGATTACAATGGGAGTTTTGATGAGCGTTTTCAAAAACTGGAAGCGTCTCTACTCCCCAAGTATAAAAAATCGAATGAAAAGAAACGAAAAAAGAAAAAGCGGAAAAAAAAGTCCTCTGATAATAACGTTCCTGCCTTCGATTAAAACGTCCTCTCCGGAAGCAATATGACCGAAAAATTCACGGATCCCCTTCAAGAATCGAGAACCGTCGTTCTACCCACCGGTAATGCAGCGGACCAAATTGGGGCCATTTTAGACCGACCCGATGCCGATGCGTTTATCGCTGCTATCGATCCCCCCCTGCTCCATAATTTGATATCTTCTGCTGGGTGGGAGGAAGCCATCGACCTCATTCCTTTTATTACCACCTACCAGCTTCAAGTGTGTGTGGACCTGGATTGTTGGACCAAAGAATCCTTTGATACCGATGCGTTAGCGCCTTGGCTTGCAGCGTTGGTTAGTTCCACCGACGATCAAAAGTTTGCCTCCACATGTCGCGACCTGGATCCAGAAATTCTCGCGATGTTTTTTAAGGAAAATCTAAAGGTCGGCGAGATGAGCGAGGAGGGCGACGTTCCCGACGAGTTCTACCACTTTGAGGTCGAAACCAGTCCTGATGGCGTCTACGCTTTGGTGTATCCCGAGGATGATGCGACAGCAGATCTTCTGCGCAATATTATTAAGCGCCTCTACCATAGCGATCGCGTTTTAGCGTGGACCCTTCTCGAAGCATGTCGATGGGAGCTCATGTCGCCGATGGAACATGAAGCCTTGAGATGGAGGAATAGTCGTCTCGAGGAATACGGATATGTGAGTCGCGATGAAGCCTTTGAAATCTATCATTTCATTCCTCCAAATTGGTTAAGACGGAGCCTTGAAGAGGGAACCTATAAAGCGAAAATCAAAACCGAAATTCGTCCTGATAATCTTCCCGTCGTGGCGCAATTGGAGGAAGAAGAAGACTTCTTTTTCTTCAAATCCTTGGAGAGAATTACCGATGAAGAGGTTAAAAATCGCCTACGTGTCGAGTTCATCACTTTGCAAAACAGGGCCGCGATCGCCGAAGGTGTCAGACCGGGAGACATTCAAAGTGCACGCTCTACAGTACGACGTACAGCCGGTTACCTAAGTTTAGGCCTGTCCTTTATCAGCCGAAATGATATCAATGAAGCCGTCAAATTGCTCAGTATCGTCAAGCTCGTTGATGTTTTTCGTTCTGGGTTTAGCGCGCTTTCTACAATTTCCAAAAACGCGGCGAAGTTGCGATACCGACCTAGCCTTACGCTTATTGATGGGGAAAAATATTCCTTGTTGAGTGCCAGCGAAGGCGAACTGTTATCTCACCTCTCAAAAGCGCGTCCCGAGTTTGTCGACGATCAAAAAGTGGAAGTCTTCAAAGAGCAAAAGCAGCTCGATAATGTCGCCCTACGCGTTGCACTTATTGCGGTCAAACAAATTATAATCTTCAATGCTTTTGGGATTTCTCCCCAGCAACTTAGTAATATCGCATACGATAAGAATAATCTAAGCACCCCTGATGTGGTGACTTTCGATTTTATTCTTCGCACCGCTCTCGCCCAATCTCTCACTGGTGGAACGGATTTTTTCTCGCCGCTTTCTGATGAGCAGTTGAAGAGTTTACCTTCTCAGATACGCAAAAAAGAATGGGAGGAGGATCCCGTAGGTTATTTCGAAAGCATTAATGGCGCCATCCTAACCGTGCTTCCCGCGAATACAATACGCCTTGTCGGCAGTTGGTTCAAAGGCGTCTTGGACGATTTAGAAAACGAGTTCTTAACCCTTGCGTCCATTGAAAAGCCTGAGCTATTTGCCTCCATTATACTCATCGCAAAGAACGCCTAATCAAGGGCATCCGAATAAAAATCAACACCGATTGGGCAATGGTCTGAGCCCAAGATCTTGGGCAAAATGAAGGCATCGCTGACCAGCGCGTTGGCCGCCGGCGAGGCCAAAACATAGTCGATCCGCCAACCAATATTTCGCTCTCGACACCCCGATCGCTGACTCCACCAGGTATAATGGTGGGGATCTTCGCAGCGTTCTCTGAAGGTGTCCACATACCCTTGGTCCAAGAAAGATTGGAAACTATCTCGCTCGATTTGTAGAAATCCGCTGGATTTTTTGTTCCCCTTAGGTCGGGCGATATCTATTTCTTCGTGGGCTGTATTAAAATCACCAACAACAAATAAGGCCTCGTTATCGGCGTGAAGAGGCGCGAGTTTTTCGATGACCGCCTCATAAAATTCTAGCTTGAAGGGAACCCTACTTAAATCGCGATTTTTACCGGAACCGTTTGGGTAATAACCATTTGCAACCCAAATTTTTCCGTGACGCGTTAGGATAAAACGCGCCTCACGATCGAACTTTTCAATTCCCAAACCCATGTGAATCTCGTCTGGTTCATTTTTAAAAAAGGTTCCCACGCCCGAATATCCCTTTTTTTCAGCTTCAGCCAATACACTCCCATACATGCTTGTTTTCAGGTAGTTCGTTGGAATCTGATCACGGTGGACGCGCGTTTCTTGGAGGGCAAAAATATGCGCGCCGCTGTGCTTGAGGGTGTCCTCAAATCCTTTTCTATACGTGGCCCGTAATCCATTTACGTTCCAAGACAAAAGACGTCTAGTACCGCGTTTTAGTGTTCGAATGCGTTTCATATATACCATGCAATGGGTGAGCGTTTGTAATTTAGCATCCGGTATTGAGCAACCTCAACTTTATGTTATGTATACCGACATATTTGACATGGTGAAAAATTGAGATCGTACTTAAAACCTCTTGCTATGGCGGCGCTAAAATCGGTGGGCTGGAAAGTCACTATCGAAGAAGAAACGCCCAAAAAATGCATCATTATCGCAGCGCCTCATACCTCGAATTGGGACGGCCCCTATGCTATAAGCACAGGGCTCATCCTCGATCTGGATATGAATTGGTTGGGAAAACATACGCTTTTCAAAGGACGATGGAAGGAAGTTATGGAGTTCTTCGGAGGCATTCCAATTGACCGAAGCCGATCTGGAAATTACGTCGAGCAATTAGCCAAAGAATTTCAAAAACGAGACAACCTGAGACTTGTTATCGCTCCCGAAGGAACGCGTTCTTTTACCGAGTACTGGCGGTCGGGATTCTATCACATCGCAAAAGCGGCCGACGTTCCAATTGTAGCTGGGTTCCTAGACTACAAAAAAAAGGAAGCTGGTTTAGGAAAAATAATCTACCCCATCGGTACCCTTCAAGAGGTTTTAGCCCAACTCCGAGAATTTTACGAAAGTAAAGAAGGTTACAATCCAGCCTGGTTTGGGCCCATTCGTTCACGCAGCGAAGCCCAAGCCTAACCATGAGCTATCTATCATTCTGCGATAAGCGAATAAGGCGAGCATGAATGATGTTGAAAATCAAATCGATCAAAACCTCCTTTCTATCTTTGTTACATTGGTATTTCTGGAAAAGCAGTCGAAACGCTTTGTCCGACACCCAAATCATTTCATGGTAATTTCCGTGGACGCGATCTGCGCGAACAAATGCAACCACCGTCTCGAATGTGGTGATCGAATTAGACGGTGCAAAAGGTTGGATCGCACTTGATAACCAATACGTTGTTGAAATTCGCTGAACGATCACGACCATCGATCCGAACAGCAGGTTTCCAATACCATAAGAGCTATGCACAAAAAAACATCGCGAGGCGATCAATGCCCTATGTTTACCATCGTAGAAGTTTTGCGGTAGGAGAACATCTTTCTCGCTTTTGAAAAGAAGCGACTTAGTTGAATACCTTACCCTTGGTTGTTAGAGTGATTGCAAATATTAGTGATAAAATTGTGATTATAGATCGCGTGAATACCGAAAAAAACGGAACCTATTTCGTTGAATATAACGTGGCTGATGAGGCAGGAAATAAGGCCGACATGATTCAAAGAGAAGTCTTCGTCGGCTCGAAAAAAACACAAATGCGCGATGAAAATCCTCCCGTGATCACTCTGAATGGCGAAGAAAAATTGACCCTTCATCTCGGCGACATTTACACAGAATTGGGCGCCAGTGCGGTCGATGACCGCGATGGTATAGTAGACGTGGTGATGAGCGGAATTGTCGATAGCACTATCCCTATGCACTACATTCTTAGTTACTCGGCCCAAGACAAGGCGGGAAACAAAGCCAAGGTAGAGCGTGAAGTAGAGGTTCTTGACGGCGCTCCTATTCGTCATAATGGCGTCCAATATTTCCAAGTTGAGTCTCTACTCACCGGTAGGACTTGGTTGGACCGCAATGTGGGGGCAACGAAAGTGTGTGACGCTATTGATGATTCAGCCTGTTTTGGCGATTTCTACCAATGGGGAAGAAATAGCGATGGGCACCAAAAAAGCAATTCCGCGCAATCCGATGTTCCTGTTCAAGACCTCTTCAATGCCGGCGCTTCTTTTATTACTTCGGACTCCCAAGGTGGAGCAGATTGGGTTGCCCAGGGCATGGATGATGACGGTAGTCTTCGATCGATGAATTGGAGTAAAACCGATGGTAGTAGCGTTTGCCCACCCGGATTTAGAGTCCCTTTGGTTGATGAACTAAGAAATGAATTATTGGGAGAGGGGAGTGCGATGGTTAAAAATAGTGCCGACGCTTTAGAAACGGTTTTGAAACTTCCAGCGGCAGGTCTTCGCGGGACTGGCGGAAATGTTTCCTTAGGTGGAGAAATTCTAAGCATGTGGACCGCATCGACGCTTCTTGAAGGGGAGGCTACGACGGCTCAATATCTTGATATTACCAGCGATTTTATCGGGTTTGGAAGTAGCGCCTACCGCGCAAATGGTCTTTCGATCCGGTGCATTGAGGATTGAATCTTAAGGTAGTAAAGAAGAAATGAGGCGATTTCGGAATCGGTCAAACCTGCAAGAAACACGAGATTGATCTTTTTATGCGGGCTTCATTTTTTCGGCATTTACGTACTATGATGCATCCCCAGAAGACACGGAAACTAAAGCGGGTCGCAGCGTCCTATCACCCGATTTCCAACCAGACCTCAAACACTTAACAATCTTTCCCTTCTTAACCGAATCCGACGCTTCGGCCGAAATCGCCTCGTGGCGATCTGGTAAAAAAGCGTCCCCTGCAAGGGGTTCCAAACGCTCGATATCCTGGCGAGCAAAAGCTGGGTCAAAACTTTTTCTCAATCCAACCAGGCCCTCCTCCATATCGGCCTCAGCAAACTGGATTGCGTCATCAAGGGCATCCAGTGGAGGCTAAATAGTTAGCCCAAACGAAGGACCGCCAATGCGCTTGATAAATGTCAATAAGATTTAACATACACGAAGAGGTTAATATGAGGCCAAAGCCCCCAAACGAAGATATCGAGGCCGCTCTAAAGTATCCCCACTGTCCAATCTAGGCTCCTTTTCAAATCGAATAAGTAAGCCAGTTTACCATTCTAAACATTTCGTTTCGACTAACGCTAAATGGATTGGCGGCTTCCATTAATCTCGTAAATAGGCCGTGAGAAGTCTGAAATTATCATCGTGAAGCTCTCCTAACTTGAGGAAAGCTCGACCCATTTGTCTTTCGATATCTTTGTAACGCTCCTTTTACCGAAACGTCGCGTGTTCGCTCACGATGCACACACCACCGGTTGCCTTTGAAACCGTTTGACGTTTTTTCGACCTTTTCGGCGGTCAAGGGGTAAACGGTCGGTCCTGAAAGTAAACGTTGCCAGCGATTGTTTTTCCTTTCAAAAATTCTCGAAATTGTGTTTCGCTTATCTTGGGCGCAAATAGCGAAAGATCGCCATTTATCTCCGTTAAGTTCTTAAGTTCCTCAAGCGATTCTAACTGATCTGCGTCGACTATAAGTTCCCCCACATATTCCAAGTCTTGCAATCCATTGAAGTTTTTGATGGGGATAAATTCCAGGTTGAGTCCCTTTTCAACACGACGTAAACTTCGGAAGCCACTTAGATCTGTTAATATCGGGGCGTCGACAATCTGCATATCATTTTTTACAAGCGTAAGATTAGCGAAAGTGTTCACATCCACAAGATTAGGAGTTCTTCGTATAATCAGGCTCGCTATCGGGCCCATTTCACGGAGCGAATCCAAACCGGTAATTTTTGTTCCGGGATATTCCACAACTTGGATCGGCGACAACGAGACTTCACACCCAAGTAATTCCTCAAGATTAGTGTCGGGTTCGAAAATAAATTCGGGAGGCAACGCCTCACAGACTTTCGAGGTGCGCTGATCGCTTACATTCAAGGTATCATCCGCGTCATTGAGATCGTTTACCACGATGTCCTTTTCGGTGCTCGTATCATTGACCGACGACATGTCGGGAACATCCTGAGTGTTATTGTCGGACGAGCACGCCGCTAGAAAAGCGAGTAGAATTATCATTAATTTGGTTTTATTTCTCATATTTATGTTCTGGTCCTGCAAAGCTTATTTTTCAAACGCTAGGGGGTAAAAGGCTCGCCTTGGAATAGAATTTCTCCACCGATGGCTTTTCCTTTGAGGAAATCTCGGAACTGAATTTCGGTTATTTTTGGTGCCGAGAGCGAAATGTTTCCACTGATTTCAGTCAAATTTTCTAATCCGTCAAACGATTCTAACTCAGCAAGACGCAAACCAAGTTCGCCGACAAACTCCAAGTTTTGTAATCCATCGAAATTTTTAATGGCCATTGAGGTTAAACTAAATCGGCTCTCAACCCGTCGTAAGCTTCGGAACCCTGTAAGGTCTCTCAGTTTCGGCAAACTGTTCATACTAAGACTTCGTTTTACAATCTCCAGATTCGCCAAAGTATCAATATCCAATAAGTCCGGGTTTCGATTAAAAGACAAATTTGCCTTTGGGCCCATTTCACGCAAAGAATCTAAACCCATGATTTCTGCCTCAAAATAATCAACGAACAAAATGGGTGAGAGCACGATTTCACATCCCTCTAATTCCTCTAGATTTATCCCTGGTTGAAAACCTCCGTCTGGCGATTCACAAACGTTTGACATGTTCTGATCTCTATCACCATCGATGAAGTCATCACTTGTGTCATTTGTTACCACGTCTTTTTTATTCACATCTTCTACCGATGTATCCGGCCCGAACTTCCAGCCTTCGACATCCGTGAAAGTTTTATCGGATGAACAACCTACCCCAAAGGCCAACGCGATAATCAAAATTTGGTCTCGTACTTTCATAATTATTGCTCTTTTATCGGGTTTCCTTTGCCTGTTCTAACCGTAATTTCAGTTGCTAAAGTTCCGATACATTCCGTTAAGTCTTGAACAACCCGGATTGCTTCTCCGGCCAATTGGCGAGTTAATAAAATAGTTCTTCCACCTCCATCCCCCAGCTCGATATCGCTGGAGTCGTAGATTCGGATCCTTGCCCCTGGGACGGAGTCAAAGAGGGCGATGAAATTTTCTCCTTCGATCGGAGGAATAACTTTAGGTGTCGGGACATTTCCACATGTTATAGGCGGAGGGATGTCCGCAGGGATTGACGTGGTACATAAGGTTTGGCGGACTTCTAAGGTGTCACTGAGTTGGTAGGGTTGAGCGAATTGTTTTTTATGATTCCATCTTCTAGAATTCCAAGCCCATGTGAAGTTATGCTGCCCTGCTGTAGCGTCGATGTCGATAACAGATCCTTGAACTATTTGTTTAAGATGGAACTCCGTTTGTCCCTCATAAACCGTTGGAATGCGTACCTTCGGCATCGGTGATGGCGCTGAATATGCGCTCTCTTGCGCTGAGAAAGGACTCTCTTCGCCGCAAATGCTTTGCCTTGCATTGAAGATGTCGCCAATAACATAAGGTCCGCCAAAGCCAACTGTTGTTCGTTGATAAGCCTCCGATATAAATTGATAGGTAGACGCACCATTTTTTCCGACTAAGATCGTAGCGCCAGGAATATGTCGCACACCAACACTCTCGCCACACTCATGAACCGTTCCTATGCTTGGTTTTGGGAGGCCGTTTGGATAATCCACAGTGTGTGGCCTCACACGGACCGAAAAAGAAGGTAAAGAACTTACATTACCCACGCGTTGAATCGCGGTAACTAATTCCCCGTCAGATAAAGTCGGAACATTTATGGATTGCCCGGCTGAGTTCCAAACCATTTCGGAAGCGACGATTTGGCCATCAATCGAAATATCAACTGTCGCGCCTGGGACCGCGCCTTTGACATGGACGGATTCAGTGCACTCGTAAAAAGGACCCACTAAAATCGGAGGAGATAAGAAGCCAGCGTCTTCGTTCGGGATATCATCAGTTTCCGTAGTTGTCGGAATAGTAAAAATAGGGTCCTCATTGCACATAAGCTTCAGAAAGCTGATATGCGTCTGATACAAAGCGGGATCTTCGCCGTTAGAGGGCATTGTACCGCCGTTTGCGACCGAGGTGCCTAGCACCCACCGTGTTACAATATCCAGGTGTTGCTTGCGACAAGACGGGGAATCGCGTACCGGCGGTTCCGTTGTGGCATTGGGTACAGTCCCCAGAGTTTACTGCAGGAAATCGATTGGCCGGAATAGGATATGGGTTTTGATACCAATTAGGGTGAACTATTGGTTCGGGCCAGGCATCGGAATTGATCGAAGTCGCTGCTAATAATGATTGGAATGCAGGATCGTTGGGATGGACAATAAATGGGTTTTCCCCCCCCGTGGCAGTCGCTACACACACCACCACCGATGAAGTCGTCTGTTAACGTCCCGTGATTAATCCACTGGCTATCCAGCACGACATCAGGCACTGGCACATCGTTAGCGAGACATTCTTCAATGTAGTCGCTACCTATATTTGTTGTACTCAACGCGCTAATTATGTTTGAGGATTCTTTGCTGGGATTTAATTTCAAAATACGGCGTTGGTATTGTGAATCCATCACTTGGTTGATGAAGTTATCACTAATGTAGACCCCAACCTCTTCCTCGGCCGCTCTCTTTAGTAAGGCTTTGATATGATGGAAATTTTCGAGAACAGGATCATTCTTATAACAATAGGTCGGAACCGGATCGCCCAGGGCTTTTGACCATTTTAGAATTAGACGATGTTGATTGGCGAGGATTTCTTCTCGGTTGGGTTCAACGGTTTTACCTTTGTCGGTAATGAGAACACCATGCCCGGTAACGACGATGTCGACATCCGACGCAATTGGCTCAATGGCGGTGCAGACCGGTTTTGCAGATATAGTGGGCTCGTCTTCAGACGTACACCCTTGATTTAAGAAAATGCCGAGTAGCACTATTGCCGCGATTTTTCAATTTTTCGATTTCATTCGTTGTCCCCCATTCCTCCAGTGGGACCTCTGGAAGATATCAAAACAGTTGGTTTGGCGCAAATCAGGATCGCTAATGTGTAAGTAACAAATGAAATGTCCGGTCTAAATAGACTCAAGTTCGTCGTAAAAATGACTCACACGCAATACCTCCATTCCAAAAAGACGACATATCTAATGGGGAGAAACACGACACTTCTAAATGGGTACTACATGGTAGAAGCGCATATTCTAAATTATGTTAAGAAAAACCACGCTGCGATTTGGGTAACCCACGATCAGGAACAGATCCGGCGCTTGCGAGACGCCTCCTCCAATTCTGTTTTTGAGATGGTAAAAGGCGAGCTCGTGGCAAAGGATTAAGTCGATGATGACCTTAAGTTTTCTAGATTTGGGAATCGCCTCGTTATTGATCCTCGCCTTATCATTCCTCAATTTTTGACTAAAACTAGGCCAGGTAAAATCAATATTGATCGCTTCATTAAGAAGCGTGGTTCAGCTTTTATTGGTTGGATATGTCTTAAAATTCGCGTTTCTAAACATAAGCCCCGTGTGGGACCTTTGCTATTTTACTCTTCATGTTTTTGGTTGCCAGCCGCGAAGTTATGTCTCGCCCGAAGTTAACCTTTGGCGGTCTATGGGGATATTCTGTAGGTGCGCTTTGGAAAAACTTAGCGAGGCAGCATGGCGAGAAAAAGATGTGATTGAGGCCCGATTAATGCTTGGACAGACACCAAAAGAGGCGATGTCCGATATCGCGAAAAGTAGCATTCGCAGCGCCTTGATTCCGATCATTAACTCGATGTCAATCGTCGGCTTGGTGAGTTTACCTGGAATGATGACAGGTCAGATTCTCGCGGGCGCAGATCCTGCCGAGGCTGTAAAATACCAAATTCTTATCCTGTTCATGATCGCAGCTGGCGTCGGATTCGGATCTATCGCCGCGATAAAACTGGCCCTTCATCGTTTATTTGATGAACGTCATCGCCTGAGACTCGACCGCTTGACGACCAAAAGCTGAATTGGAAATAGAGAAAATATGTTGGTAGTCTCCTTTAGAATTAAGGAAGAATAATGAAGGCCCTTCTCCTCATCTTATGCTCGATTGTGGTTGCTTGTAATGGCGGCGGATCTGAACCGTCCCAAAGTGAACCCAAGGATAAAGACCTTGAAAATGCCTTTTTTGTTGCAACCAATGGCGATGATGAAAACGTAGGCAGTTTTACCAAACCTTGGAAGACGATCGCCTTTGGTGTATCAGGATTAAAAGCTGGCGATCACCTTTTTATCAGGGAAGGAATCTACAAGGAGACCATCATTATTGAAGGCCTCCACGGCGAGGAGACCCATCCGATCACTATCTCGGGATACGAAGATGAGCGACCTATTGTTGATGGAAAGGGTCTTGTACCTTCCTTATGGGAGCCCCTTGTTGATATCAAAGATGCGCAGCATCTTTTTCTTGAACAAGTTGAAATCAGAAACTCTAGAGGCACAGGAATACGTACCAATGGCGAGGTTCATCATCTGGTCTTTCGTGATATCTGGATGCATTTCACGGGGTACGATGGCATTCAAATGGAAAATAGTAACTTCATGACCGTCGAAGATAGTCGCTTTTGGGATACCAATATCGTGAACGATATCACCGGAGATTGGTACGAGGAGCACAATTGGGGAGGTGCGATTCTGGCATCTGGAGACCCTGATATAGGTCTTCCCCCCGCCCATGATATTCGAATTCTTAATAACGAAATTTATCAAAGCTACGGAGAGGGGATTAATATTTTCGGGCACCTAAAAGGCGCCCTGATTGAGGGCAACACCTTCGTCGATTGTTGGGCTCCGTGTGTTTTTACACCGAATTCCGAAGGCGTGGTGATTAATCGTAATCTGGTTTACCAAACCAATGACACACGTTTTTTACGTGATGGCCAACCCGGAGCCGGCATAGCCTTTCAAAACGAACAAGCACCCGATACGACTCGACCTGGCGCGGTGAGAGATATCGTTGTGACCAATAATCTTGTTTTCGGCTGCTCGAATAACCTCGCCTTCTGGCACGACGGATCTGTGGACAGCATCGAGAATATTTTGGTCGCACATAATACCTTTGTTGATGCGAAAGCGAATGACAACGATGGGAGTTCTGTATTCATTGTTGATGCGGAATATAAAAATATTCGAATCGAAAATAATATCTTTCTTCAAGAATCATCGAAGGGAGATTTTGGCTATTCGGCGGCCTTAGAAGGCGTCATTTTTTCTCACAACTTATGGTATCCAGGTTTACCGCCTGAGAACATGCGGAGTGAGGATGATGTCTACGAAGATCCTCTTTTATCAAGGACCGGTTCCACGCTTGCGAGTGAGCTTAAGTCTTCCTATTTTCAAATCGGAGAAGCGTCTCCCGCTAAACATGCTGCAAAATATTTGGATGATGTTAGGAAGGATTTTGAAGGTTTGCGGCGAGATGCGCAGC
>Ga0256840_1003712_pt1 | contig 12071 bp, 11 predicted proteins | sample 355202metaG_FD_185969 | JGI IMG/M metagenome (GOLD analysis project Ga0256840, IMG submission 185969) | Hydrothermal vent microbial communities from Mid Atlantic Ridge, Atlantic Ocean - 355-202 | ecosystem: Environmental > Aquatic > Marine > Hydrothermal vents | place: Atlantic Ocean: Mid...
GCTTACGCTGAGTATTTCTCAGCGAAAAGCTCATCACACTAGTGTGATATTAAAGCACTTAGTGCTAACTATTTATGACCTAAAATTCTATTTAATACTTCTTCATAAGCTACTTTTAGCCCACCTAAGCCTTGTCTAAATCTATCTTTATCCATGCTTTCACCACTTTGAGAGTCCCAAAGTCTAAAGTTATCAGGGCTAAGCTCATCTATGAGGATGATGTTACCGTTACTGTCTCTACCAAACTCTAGTTTGAAGTCAACAAGTGTAAGGTTACGCTGGGCATAAAATGCTTGTAGCAAGTTATTTATCTTTCTTGCCATATAACGGATGTACTCAAGTTCAGACTCATCTTCTACAAGGTTAAGGATGAGACAATGCTGGTCATTGAGTTTAGGGTCACCCAGCTCATCATTTTTGTAGTCAAATTCTACCAAGGCAAAAGGAAGTTTACTTCCATCTTCTATGCCTAAGTTTCTAGTCAGTGAGCCCGTAGCGATGTTTCTTACGATGACTTCGATGAGAATAACATCAGCACGTTTATGTAACATATGGTTTTCATCTAACATCTCAACAAAGTGAGAAGGGATACCTTTGCTGTTTAGGTACTCAAACAAGGCTGCTGATATTTTGTTGTTCAACGCACCTTTACCTGCTTCTGAAGATTTTTTTTCACCATTGAAGGCTGTTAAATCGTCTTTAAATTCCGATATATAAAGCTCGCTATCTTCTGTAGACCAAATTTTCTTTGCTTTGCCCTCATAAACGAGATCTTTTTTCATCTCTTGACCTCTTGTCATCAATGTCTTCCTTTGTTTGTAATGATTAATGCTTTCAATATATCTACAGCAGATTTTAACTGAGCATCTTTGTAGAGTTGTTTTTCTGTGATGATAGTATCATCTACTTCTGTAGCATTGTTTTCAGATGAAGTGTTTGCATCTTCAACTTTAGTGATGTCGCCATCTATTTTTTCTAGTTCACTTTCTAGGTGTTTTTTAAGATCACGCTCCTTGAGCATTAAAGGATCTTCTTTAATCTCTATTTCTCCTAAGTGAACATTGATGTCAGGTGTGACACCGAGTGCTTGTATAGTACGTCCTGAAGGTAAGTAGTAACGTGCAACAGTAAGCTTGAGTGCCTCTTCTTCGCCTATAGGCATGACCACTTGGACTGAGCCTTTACCAAAGGTTTTTTCGCCCACAACGATAGTACGGTTAAAGTCTTGTAAAGCACCAGACACGATCTCTGATGCGGAAGCAGAACCGCCATTTACCAGTGTGACTATAGGGGTGTTTATATCTGAGTCTTTTTCATGGGCAGAGTAGTTTAGATTTTCAGTTTTTACTTTACCCTTTTGACTGACGATGACACCTTTATCTACAAAGAGGTCTACCAGTCCCACAGCTTGGTCTAGTAGCCCACCAGGATTATTTCTTAAATCCAAGATAATCCCTTTGGTATTGTTATGCTCTGCGATAGCTTTCTTAACACCTTTGACTACTTTTTGGTCAAAAGATGTGACATGCACATAAAGGATGTTATCTTCTATCTTTTTAGCATAGACAGATTGGATTTTGATGATGTCTCTGGTGATTTTAATCTTAAGCGGTTTAGGCTCTTTTTTTCTAATAATGGTCAAGACCAAAGATGTTTTAGGTTTTCCACGCATAAGTTTCACAGACTCATCAATGTTCATACCGATGGTTGCTTCATCATTGATTTTTAAGATGATGTCACCTGATTTTATACCTGCTTTAAATGCAGGTGTACCATCTATAGGGGCGATGACCGTTAAGGCTCCATCTTTCATGCCTATGGAGATACCTAGCCCACCAAACTCACCTTTGGTTTGTACGGTGAGGTCTTTAAATGACTTAGTATCCATAAAGGTAGAGTGGGCATCAAGGTTGGTCATAAGTCCTTTGAGGGCTTTATCTACGAGGGAAGTGGTATTGACATCATCGACATATTGACTCTCTATGAGGTTAAGAATTTGCGTAAACTTTATGTAGGCTTCTAGCTTTTCTTTAGCAGTAGAGGGTTGAAACTTTGTGGTGTTGCTGTCTTTGGCTTGTGCAAAAGAACCAAATAAATAGGCAGCTGTAAGGGTAGATACTAACCCAGCAACGATAATTTTTTTACTTTTTTTAATCATGTAAGTGAACTCTCCAAATTGGTTTATAATTTTATTGAAAAACATCTAAGAGGTAGCTTTTAAATGCATGTTCATACTATAGCTAGGGAAAGTTAACGGTTATTTTGTTTGATAAGTATCCTATGACGCAATAAGCTCATGTGTCGTTTTGTAAGCAATAATTCCATTGAGTGATATATCTTCATCAATTTCTTCAAAATGGACACCAATACCATTTGCGATAAGACGATATTGTTTTAAAACATTTTTTGTACTAGCTGATATTTTTTCGGTATAAGTATAAGGTAAACTTAGTACATCACCAGAGCTAAGATAGACATATATCTTGTCAGAAAAGTCTAGTTTTTCTATACGTGTTTTAGTGGTTTTTAAAGTACTCATCCCATGCTCCTTTTAGTGCTTTTTTATGATCTTTAACAAGAACGACTAGTTTTTTAATTTCTTTTGAATTACATTTATAACTCTCTGTCACCTTTAGAGTATCTAGCTCTATACGCACATAACTGTCTGCTTTTTCTATATGTATGTGTTTGGGTAAATGTTCATCACTAAAAAAGAAAAATCTATAACCATCAATTCTTAAAACAGTTGGCATACACATCCTTCTTTTTAATTCTAAAGCAAGTGTACCATAATAGACTGTTTGATGTCAAAAATCTCTCAGTGCTTTCTTAACACTTGACTTTAATGCGACTTTAGTCCCCATAGACATATTTTTACCATACAATATCGTTTGGTAAAGCTTTGACACATTTCGTATATGAGTATTTTGAGGATACTCCTTTTGACAACGTAAGAAAAACTGATGCATACTTTCATCTTCTTTGCGTATATACCCTCTCTTTTTGAGTGACTTGAGTAAGGGTTGTATGCTAGCGAGTGCTTCTGAACTGTAGGGTGGTCTTCTAAAGTAGGATATGACGATAAAAGAGAGTATCACCAATGTGATGAGACTGAGTACAAAACCAAAGACGAAGCTAGGGTTTTTCTTTGCGTACTCAAGTAGTTGAAGTTGTCTTACGTGAGAGTAGTAGAGTATCCATGTTTCTATTTGGTACTTGGTGTACATGAGGTAGAGGTTTATTTTTTGTAGTAAAGGGTTTTTTCTCTCTTCTCTTTGTACAGATGCAGCTTGGGCTATGCTTCCAAAGTCTATGCTAGTAGCTGTAGAAGTGGTCTCATATCGTACCCATTTGCCATCTATGTAGAGTTCTGCCCATGCGTGGGCATCTTTTTCTTTTATGGCAAGGTAGTTTTTGAGACTTTCAGATTTGTCAGACTTGTAGCCAGTGACGATGCGAGCAGGTATGCCAAGCATACGAGCCATAGTCACAAATGAAGAAGCAAAGTGTACACAGTAACCACGTTTTGTCTCAAATAAAAAAGAGTCTGTACTGCGGTTTGTGTCAAGGGCATCTGGTTTGAGTGTATAGGTGAGAGACTGTGCTTTAAAGAGTGCCATGAGCTTGTCTGCTTTGGCTTTAGTGGAGTTACTCTCTTTGAGTATGGCTTGTGCTTGCTCATAGCTTTGTGGGTTTTGTAGTCTATCCACTGAAGTTGCAGCCTTGTAGGTGACATCATCGAGTGTTTGAACATAAGAGGGGCTAAGTGAAGAGACAGCTGCATAATGCACAGGCTCTTCTATGTTCTTCTTGACTGTGGATATAAGGTCAGGGTCTAGCATGGCGTTTTCTACTGAACGTTTTGGCATATCTAAAAGGTAGAGCCATTTTTTGTTTGTGGGGTAAAGTGTCACTTTATAAGCGACCTCTTTACCTTGAGTGGGGTAGTAGACTTTGTTTTCACGCTTTACATACTTAGGTAAAGCTTCCCAGTGGTCTTTTTTGTCCACATACAGCACACTGCCTCTAAAGTAGAGTGTGTTTGCAGGAGGGATTTCCTTATCAAAACCTACCTCCATTACGATGCGGTCCGAGGGGACAAGTAGGGCATTACCATCTAGGTACATCGTGCCATCATGCCCCATACGTTTGATGTTTTCACCTTTGAACCCATAGCTAGCATGTTCAAAAGAGATGCGAGGAAAAAAGATAAACAGTACCACCACCCAAGGAAGAGAGTACATAAACATCACCATAGCAGCACGGAAACTTTGCACAAGATCACTTTGCATGGAGTCATTTTGCATACGATGAGCAAGTATCATCCAGAGTAAGAAAAACACTTCAAACACCACATAGGAGAGCATCGCTATGCCATGGTAAAAGAACAAAGAGAGGGCTAAAAATAAAAAGGGTGAGATGAGTAGATAGAAGTTTATCTTGCGTGTGAGACGTTGCATGGCTACCACTACGAGTAACACATAGACCAACAGTTCTAAAAAAAGTTTAAGCCTCGAAAGCCCTCTAAAGTTAAACGCCCCATACATAGAGAGATATACTGCTATGACACCCAACACAAAGACAAACAGCACAAGGGAGTTACTAGCAGGTGTACGTTTAAAGTATAGCAGTAGCAAAACAACAAGCCCAAAGAGTATCATCGGTACTTTTAGCATGACTACCAGCGGTAAAAGTACCACAACATATGCCATGTCCAAGAGCATAAGAGGGCTTACATTAGTAAAGAGCAAGCGTGGTGAGAATCTCATCTATACCCTCCTTATGCGAAAAAAGTGTGGTTTTTGGTAGTTTTATGGCAAAGGGAAGATGCTTTTTTTCACACTCAAGTACCCACAAACACAGCTGTGAAAGTCGTGCTTCATCGTTAGCTCCAGCTTTCATAAACTCAAAGGTCAGGTTAGGCGTGTGTGTCTCTTTGACAAAGGTTTTAACTGACAGCTCGCCTTTAGCCACAGATGCCCAGTGTATATGGGAGAGTTTTTGTGAACCATCATATGCCTGTAAGCCATCAAATTCTTTTTCTTCACCATAGTAAGTCTCTTCTTTATTTAAAAAACTCTCCAGAGACTTACCCTTTGGCTCTGGGTAAACTATGCCTTCATAACTCTCTTTTATGGGAAGGGTTAGCCTTGCTGTTGACAAAGGGTATTTACTTTCCAAGTAACACCCCTCGTAGACAAATGAGCCTCTGTGAGTGGGTGTGTAAGGGAGGCGAACACTTTTGGTACTGTGTTCTTTGATGTGAGGAAGCTTTAAGGATGCATCTTTTCCATAGAGGGTGACAGCCCATGAGGGTGTACTAGATGTGTTGTGTATTTTCATCCCTATGTAGCCCTCTATGTTTGCGAACAAACGACTAGAAGCACTAAAACTACTTTTGAGATGACCAAGGTTTAACACGCCTAGGGGTCCTGCAGAAAAAGCAAAAGAAAAGACAAAAAACAGAGTGATGTAAACAAGGTTAAAGTCATGCATATAGGCTTCCATAAAAAGCCCAAAAAGCAGTATGACAACAACTAGGGAAAACACCGTAGCATGTTGTTTGATGCTTCTATGTATCTGAATGAACGTGCGTAAAGATTTCAACATCTATTCTCTTTGAAGTGGTGATGCCTTCAACGAAGACTAACCTATGGCTACAGACAAAGGGTGTAACCATTTGCACGTCATCAGGTATGGCGTAGTCTCTACCTTGCATCATAGCCCATGACTTTACCATCGCTACCAATGCCAACGCCCCACGGGTAGAGAGTCCATATTCAAACATAGTAGACTCACGGGTAAAGGCTATGATGTCTTGCAAAAAGTCTAGCAGTGCATCACTTAGTGTAACACTAGAGGCTAGTGCTTTATAGTGAGAGATTTGTTGTGCATCAAAGCATGTAGGGGTACTTGCTTGGTTTTGGTTCGCCTTGCCTTGAAGTATGGCACGTTCAGAGCGTTTATCGGGGTAGCCTATGCCAAAAGAACACATAAAACGGTCTAGCTGTGAGTTAGGTAAAGGAAATGTCCCTACTTCTTCATGAGGATTTTGTGTGCCTATGACAAAAAAGGGTTGAGGTAGGGTGTATGCCACGGAGTCTATGGTGACCACTCCTTCTTCCATGGCTTGAAGTAGGGCAGACTGTGTTTTAGGCATGGAACGGTTTATCTCGTCTGCAAGTAAAAAGGAGCTAAAGATGGGTCCTTTTTTAAAGACAAAAGAGCCTTCGTTTTGTTTGTAGTAGTTGATACCTAGTATGTCTGAAGGCAGCATGTCTGAAGTAAACTGTATGCGTCCAAAGTCAAGTCCTAAGACCTGTGAGAGACTTTTTGCCAGTGTGGTTTTACCAACCCCAGGGATATCTTCTAACAGTAGGTGACCACCAGCAAAAAAAGTAGCCAGTGAAAGTGCTATGGTTTCTCTTTTACCTATGAGCTGTGCTTCTATGGTATCTATGATGGGTGTAAATTCTGGTGATAGTGTGTAATTCATGGCTATAGTTTAGCGTAGTTTTATGTACTTTATGTGGATTTATGATGTGTACTTTTAAAAAACAATACCAGTGCTACAAATATAGCAAGTGCTGATAGCAACAAAAACAAAGTTTGCAAACCAAACCCAGATATAATAGCCATACTTACGTATAGGTTTAATTTGACTGACAATGACATTTCTCATTGAATAGAACGATAATATCTCATAAAAATCGTAGTATAAAATAAGACTACTCATACCTCAAATCATCCCGCCATACAGGATGATGAAAATGTAGTCTATGGTCACAGGTATTTGAGACGACAGAGGCATCAAAAGTGATAGTCCCTATGGCCTGCCACTCTTTTTGCTTATTTACCTCTTTACTGGTCACTGCTATGTCAAATACTATCTTTTGACCTTTAAGAAATTTAAATTCATCTCTAAAATCTTTTGTCTCTACAGTCTGACCTTTTTGAGCAGATATTTTTATCCATTTGGGTGTAATGATTTGGCTCTTGCTTTTTTCACCTAACTCTGAAATCTCATAGAGTTGTCGTATACCTGAATGACTGTCCGAAGAGGCAAAGGCTTTTGCTATTTTAAGGGCATAGAATATGTTTTTAACTACTTCACTTGTAGTAGTAACGCTTGGCTCGTTGGTCATACTTACATCTGTGTAGTGCAAGGCGTCAGTACCACCCAAGTCATCTATAGCGAAGAAGTTTGCTGTATGCTCTTTGTTGGGCTGTGTAGGCTTGCTAGAAGGAAAGAGTTTACCTGCAAAACCAAAAGCACGTATGTCTCCTCTTTTGGTCTTAGAAAGTGCAGTGGATGCACGTACAATGATGAGGGCTTTTGAATCTTCTCTAAAGTATCCACTGTAGGGATTGTCTTTATGTATCTCCCAAATACCTTTAAGGCATATACCATTAGGGTGAGCCAGTTTATCAAAAGGTTCTATGATATCTCTTCGGTCTTTTAATGTACGCTGGGCGTCACGTAAAATGATATCTTTTGTAAAGGTAAAGAGTTTCCCAAAGGTTACGATATTTTGTGGTAATTTGTCTAGTGGGTCAGATGTTACTTCACGCCATACGTCTTGAAAGCTCTGTGTACTTGGCGTATTTTTTATGCTTGTTCTCATCGCCATTTCATTTGTACATCCATTAGTCATTAAAAGCATAAGCAGTAGATATAATATTTTCATTACTAATCCTTATATTTTAGAGTATACCTAAAATTATGTACTTAATTTATACATTTTTTTATTCTAAAGGAGCATACTTATGTCATGTATTTATTTTTTAGTAGCGATATATTAAATCTTATATGTAAAATCAAAAATAACCCAAGCATATAAGTCTCTATATTTAGTATCTTGTGGCATAATCTGCCTACTTTGATAGTAGGCAGACATATGAAGCAAACAAAACTACCAGGCTCTGATGGTGAAAAGGTGTTACAAAAGCAATTTAACACCATGCAAGATGCACTCAATTTTTATAATAAACAAGTCATCACTTACCTTTCACCACTCATGCAAGATTTTATAGCCAAACAAGAAATGATGTTTATCTCTACAGCAGACAGTGCTGGAGAGTGTGACTCTTCTTTTCGTTCTGGAGAAGCAGGCTTTGTGTTGGTATTAGATGAACATCATATACTCTACCCAGAATACAGAGGTAATGGTGTCATGGCAAGTATGGGTAATATGAGTGAAAACCCAAACATAGGACTAATGTTTTTAGACTTTTTTGAAACAAAGGTAGGGTTACATGTAAATGGTAAAGCAAAGATAGTACTCAAAGAAGATTTAGAGACAGCACTCCAAGCATTTCCAAATAAGTTTGATTATCTACAAAACAATCCTGATCTTTTTCGTATCGTCTCTTATGTACTTGTGGAAGTAGAAGAGGCGTATATACATTGTTCTATGCACATACCAATGCTCAAAAAAATAGACCCCAGTAGTTATGAAAGCAAGTTTCCTAAACATTCCAAGGGTGGAGATGCTTTTGGGGTAGCTGACGTGCAACGTGAGTGGACAGATACATAGTTAAGACCTACTTCTAACTAGAAGTACCATGGAAATCAATATAGCGACAATAGACACTACAAAAAACAACATCTGCACCCCATAAGCAGACACAATAGGTTCAAAAACAATAGGTGAAGAAAATTGACCTAAGAAAAAACTAGAGGTAAGTACACCTGCGGCCTTTCCACGTTTGTGTGCAGGTACAAGTGAGAGAAACCATGCATTTGTGTTTACAAACAAAAGCCCAAAGCCCATACCTATAGGTGCAGTGGCAAAGAAGAGCCCTGCAATGCTTGTAGCCTGAGAGATGATGAAAAGCCCTGTGGCAAAGAGAGCAAAGGTTGCAGCGTATATCTGTATGTAGGTAAATCTACCCTTTATTTTGGCATATTGCATAGAAGTGAGTGCATTAAAAATCATAGCCGTTGCTATGACAAAGCCTATGGTTTGTGGCTTACCTCCTAGTGTGTTTACGATGAGGTAGGGAAACTGTGTAGGCAACATGTAAAACAAGAGCATCACAAAAAAGGCTGTGAGGTAGACGGGTAGAAGTTTAGCTTCTACTTCTAAGTCTTGCGTGGGTTTGTGTTTCTGCGGTTCATAAAGTGTTTTGAGTAAAAAGGGCACAAAGAGAATAGGGATGAGGTAGATAGCAAAAGGATATGACCAATGCACCTGAGCTAACAACCCACCCGTTGTGATAAATACTATGCCTCCTAGAGCCACAACCATGCCTTGTTTCGACATAAATTTATGCCGTACTTCTTCACTAAAGTAGTCACCTATGAGTGCGGTTGAACTTGTCATTATCAGACTTACGCCAAGCCCTAGTATGGCACGTCCCACTAAAATGACATAAAAGTCATGTAAATAAAACCCAGAACTCCCACCCACTATAAAAAGAAAGATACCTATATACAAAGGTTTTAGTCTTCCAAATTTATCGACTATATGTCCAGCTATGGGTGAAAAAAGTGCGATGATAATGGCAGGAATGGTTAACATCAACTTTGACAAAAACTCGATGTTTGGGATGTCTGAGAAGGTTTGGCTAATCAGAGGTAAAGAAGAGACGATAGTAATACCCGACATAATGCCAAGTGTGGCAACCATAAGCAGGGCAATGTGTATGTTTTTAGTGTGTGTTTCTGTCATGGGTATATCATAACACTATTATCATTATAGTCATGTCTTTATCTTTAGGTGTGTAGTTTCGTATCTATCAGTAAAATTTATAGATAAAATAACTATTATTTACTATTGGTTAGTGTTTGACAAGTATGATGCTTAATGAAGAGTGTTTTAGCGTCCTTTTAAATTTGATTACACATACTTACAAGGTAAAACACTCTTTTAGTTATAATACTCCCCATGAAACAAAACACAGCACTAAACATACTAAAATCAGGCAAAAATGTATTCATAACAGGGTCAGCAGGTACGGGTAAGACCTACTTACTTAACCTCTATACTCAGTACTTAAAAGAGCGTCGTGTCTACCCGACTATTGTCGCACCTACGGGTATAGCGGCTTCGCATTTGGGTGGGCAGACGATGCACTCTTTTTTTTCTTTGGGCATACGTGACAGTATAGATGAAGGGTATGTAGACTTTTTGTTGGACAAGAAGTACTTGAAGACACGTTTTTCTAAGCTGAAGTTACTCATAATAGACGAGATTTCTATGGTCTCTCCTGAAATGTTTTCTGCTATGGATATGATACTGCGTGGGTTCAAGGGTACAGATGCTCCTTTTGGTGGGGTGCAGGTGGTCATCTCTGGTGATTTCTTTCAGCTTCCGCCTGTGAGCAAGACTCCCAAGGACAAACGCTTTGCATGGCAGTCTGAGGCGTGGAAGGCACTAGAGTTGCAGACCTGCTACCTAGAAGAGAAGTTTAGACAAGATGACAGCAGACTCATAGGCATACTAGATGACATACGCTCGGGGGAGATATCGGCTACATCTGAAGAGCTACTAGCTAGCAGACATGAAGCCACACTCACCATAGACACACCGACAAGGCTTTACACTCATAACCTAGACGTAGACCGCATTAACCAAGAGGAGCTAGAGAAATTAGCAGGGGAAGAGAAGCTCTTTGTCTGTGACCATAAAGGAAGCGAAAAAAACATAGAGAAAATCTTTAAATCTTCACTGGTTTTGGAGCGTTTGACACTTAAAAAGGGTGCGGTTGTCATCTTCATCAAAAACAATGCAGAAGCAGGGTATGTCAACGGTACGACAGGTAAAGTAGAGAGCTTTAGCCCCATAGACAAGATGCCTATCGTACGTACCACAGATGGCAGGAAAATTAAGCTAGATATGGAGGATTGGTCGCTAGAAAATGACAGCGGTAATGTCACAGCAACCGTTTCGCAAGTGCCACTACGTCTGGCATGGGCTATCACCATACATAAGTCACAGGGCATGACCCTAGACGCTGCAGAGATAGACCTCTCTAAGACCTTTGAGTCAGGGCAGGGGTATGTGGCACTTTCGCGTATCAAGAACATAGAGGGCTTACGGCTCATGGGGCTAAACCCTATGGCGTTGCGTGTAGACCCACTCATTCTCCATGTGGATAGCCGCATAAAAGGGGCATCTATTAAGGCTAGAGAGCTTGTGGAGTCTCTAAGTCCAGAAGCTTTTGCGTCACAATGCGAAGAGCATATCCGCTACATGGGAGGGGTAGTAGAAAAGGCGAAAATAGAAGAAGAAAAAGCCAACATCAAAGCAGGTAAACCCTCACACTCAGCCTATGTCACCCCGACACATATAAAGACCAAAAACCTCATAGCCAAGTCTGATACACTCATAAAACTAGCGACCAACAGAGGACTAGCCAAAGGAACGATAGTCCAACATCTAGCTCTAATAAAAGAAGAAGAACCTGACTTTGATATGAATAAATATAAACCAAAAGAAGAGACCTTTAGTGCCGTAGAAACTGTAGTACTAAAACTCATGACAAAAAAGATGCCAGAGAACTTCTCTGACGATGGAAAACTACGTCTCAAGCCTGTGTTTGAGGCATTAAGTGGTGAGGTGAGTTATGATGATATTCGGCTTTGTATGGTGTTTATGGATTAAAAATATGAAAACTTGAGGTCACAAATTGTGATATCAAGATTTATTGTGAGTATTATAGAAAAATATGTCAATATGCAATATTTTTAACCTTTATGTAAACCCTCGCGAAAAATGTCACACTAGTTCTTGTGAAGAATGTCACACCTCTAACCTTAAATGGTGATAGCCCTTGTTTTGGGGGTTTGTGGGTGGTGTGGTTGTTGGGTTTTGGGGTGTTTTTTGACCCTCCGACACGATTTGTCGCACCCCAACGACACGCACTAGACCCCACTACAGCGTGATTTTACTCATTTGTGTTATTTGTAAAATACCCCTCGGACACAGAAACGACAAACCTTAAACGAAACGACACTTGTTTAAATGGTCTATAAATGGCTTTAAAATCGTCTTTAATGCTACTGTATGGAGAGTATCTTTTTGCCTAGTATTTCAAAATGTATTTGGCTCTCTTTTGGGTTGTAT
>Ga0256840_1003713_pt1 | contig 12070 bp, 11 predicted proteins | sample 355202metaG_FD_185969 | JGI IMG/M metagenome (GOLD analysis project Ga0256840, IMG submission 185969) | Hydrothermal vent microbial communities from Mid Atlantic Ridge, Atlantic Ocean - 355-202 | ecosystem: Environmental > Aquatic > Marine > Hydrothermal vents | place: Atlantic Ocean: Mid...
TATTAGAAACAGTAATGAATAGATCATTTTCTATTGATTTGAAGTATATCCCGTTTTTCAGGTATGAGAATGATACAGAGGAGTCGGGTTGTCTTTTGGTGTTTAGAGATATTACTCAGCAGAAACTCAATGAGTCTCACCTTTCAAGTTTGACACGGCATGATAGTTTGACGGATATGTTAAATGCTAAGTCATTTGAGATTGAAATTAAGCATCTAATTGATAATTCGCATAAATATAGCTCTAAACATGTATTGGTGTATTTTTCCATAGATCAATTTCAAAATATTAATGACTCTATTGGTTATTCTGGTGCAGATAATTTAATTATCGCTTTAGCTGAAATTATAAAAAAACATGTAAAAAAATTCGACATCGTAGGAAAGGTTGGTGGAGGTGAGTTTGCTGTAGTGTTTCGGGATGATGCTCTGCCTTTGGCAATAAAAACTACTAAAGCGATTCTAAAAGCAGTGGAGGGTTGTAACTTCACCGCTCTTGGCAAGCAATATCCAACTACATTCAGTGCAGGGTTTGTGATTATCGATGGGGTAACGACATCATCAGCTCGGGCTATAACTGAGGCTAGTGTCGCATGCAATGTAGCGCGTAAACATGGGGGTAATCAGTTAAGTGCTTATAGAGCAGATAATGCTGAAATTAAACGGCTTGAAGGGAATCTTGAGTGGATAGTTACCTTGAAAAAAGCAATACAGGAAGATCTATTTCAGATGTATGCGCAGCCCATTCATTTATTGGATATAGCGGGATATGAAAAGTCATTTAGTCACTATGAGTTATTAATTCGTTTATTTGATAAAAATGGTAATTTGATAGCACCAGACGAGTTTTTATCGGCAGCAGAGTATTACTCTATGATGCCTCAGATAGATCGGTGGGTGGTGAGAAATGTTTTAGGGCAAATTAGTAAAATGCCGAATCAGCACCCATTGCCAGTATTTGCAATTAACTTGTCTGGGCAGAGTTTGAATGATCCTCGTTTTCTTGATTATGTGATTGAGGAGGTTAAAACATCGGGGGTTAATCCACAGATGTTGTGTTTTGAGATTACTGAGCAGGTTGCTGTGGAGGATCTTAGTCTAGTGAATCAGTTTATTTCAAGTTTGAAAGCTTTGGGTAGTAAGTTTTCCTTGGATGATTTTGGGACTGGTGTAAGTGGGTTTTCTTATTTGAGAGCACTTGATGTTGATTACCTTAAAATAGATGGTAGTTTTGTAAAAAATATTGATACTGATGAGATTTCTAGGTCAATGGTGCAGTCAATCAGTCAAGTTGGGCATACGATGAAACTTAAGGTAATTGCTGAGTATGTGGAAAATCAAAATATATTGGATATTTTGAGGGAAATGGGGGTAGATTATGGTCAGGGTTATCATATTTTAAGACCAGGTCCTTTGCTTGAGGTTGCGAGTCATCATTTGAAATCAAATGCTGAAGAGTAGTTCCACAAGCATCATAATTTGAACTTGTCAGAGTTGATAAACAGAATAACGGCTTAATATGGTTTTCCTTAAATTTCTAAGCTAATTCTTATAATATTTCTATTTTAATCCGAGTTCTCGGATAGTCTCTGTTATGGCTAAAAAATACAAAAAAGGTGGGGGATGGGTATAGAGGTTGTTTTGCCTAAAGTATTAATTATACCTGCTCATTAAAACAATCATTGCTATAAATCAGATATTTTTAGAATGTTTTGTTGAGTGTCTGTAATTGTGATGCTACTATGCGCCTGCTTTTGTTAAGTGGTTAGAGTTAAACCATAATGAAAGATAAATGATCTAAATCAGGGAAGGTAGATTGATAAAAAATGCGCAGTTTATTGATTATCCAAGCCATATTAGCATTGGTGGGAATTGCTGTATCATTTTATTACCTAGGAAATGAAGGTCTATTGCCCGCCGCTTTTGGTGGAGCAGTTGCCATAGCAAATACAATATTGCTATCACGTCGGCTGGAATCGGCAGGGGAAATGGCGCAAGATAATCCAGATGGTGGGGTGTTGTCTCTCTATTTAGGGGTGATACAGAGATTTGTTTTTGTTCTTGTTATGTTTGGGGTTGGAATGGGGGTGCTTAAATTACAGCCTCCGCCTATGTTAGGTGTATTTGCAATTGCGCAGTTAGCGTTTATGTTATATGGTTCAAGAAAAGCAAATGCTACAAAAGGGAATACTGGGAAGAGAAAGCAATAACGATAGCAAGAGTAGTATAAGCGTAAGTAAATAATAATTTTGTCGGAGTAATATTAATTGTGAGCGAATCTAACGCACCAGCAATATCAAGCCCTGTTGAGTATATTCAGCATCATCTTGGTAATATGACCTTAGATGGCGAGCGTCCTGCAAGCCTAGTGGATTTTAGTGTTTTTTTTGTCGATACTTTTTTAGTGAGTCTTATCTTGGCTTGTCTTTTTGGCTATGCGGCATGGAAGGTTGGCAAAAATATAGATCCTGATAATCCTACTGGTTTACAAAATCTTCTTGAGACAGTTGTGGAATTTGTGAATCAACAGGTAAAGGATATATTTCCCACAGCAGATAAAATGATTGGTCCACTAGCAATAACTATATTTGTATGGGTGTTGCTGATGAATACTATGGATTTGATTCCAGTAGATTTAATTCCTTCGTTAGTTGGCGGTGTTGCGGGCATATTTGGCTATGATCCTCATCATGTCTACTTTAAAGCGGTTCCTACTACAAACCTTGATACAACATTTGCTTTAGCTTTGTTGGTTTTTGGTTTGATTATTTTCTATAACATCAAGAATAAAGGTGTGGTAGGTTATGCAAAAATGTTTTTGTTTCACCCGTTTGGTAAATGGGCAATACCAGTTAATATTATCATGACAACCATTGAGGAAATAGCTAAACCAGTAAGTCTAGGCTTGCGACTTTTTGGTAATATGTTTGCGGGTGAGTTGTTGTTCTTGTTGATTGCTTTATTAGCTTTTTCGGTGTGGGCGATGCCTGCTCAGATTGCTCTCGGTACATTATGGGGAATATTCCATATGCTAGTTGTGCCGCTTCAAGCCTTTATATTTATGCTTCTGACAATCGTTTATCTTGGTTTGGCGAGTCAGGGTGTTGATGAGCATTAAGTTGCTTATCTATTAATTTTTAATTTATATTTTACTTTAGGAGATTTACTATGGATGCTGCAATTGTATCTGAAATCATGTCTGCAACTGCTATTGGTGTAGGTATTATTCTGGCGGCCGCTGGTCTGGGTTCTGCGCTAGGTTGGGGAATGATTTGTTCGAAGTTTATTGAGAGTATTGCTCGTCAGCCTGAGATGCGTGCTCAATTAACAGGTCAAATGCTATTTACTGGTGGTTTGATGGAAGCATTTCCAATGATTGTTTTGGGTATCTCAATGTGGTTTATTTTCGCTAACCCATTCATTGGTGCAGCTAAAGCTGCTATTGGTGGTTAATCATTCGAACTCTAATTCGATTTAATTAGATATTCTTAATGAGAATTATATTCGGAGATAAATCATGAATGTAACAGCAACATTAATTGGTCAGTTGATTGTTTTTTCAGTACTGATTTGGTTTGTTAAAGCCGTCCTCTGGGAGCCAATTATTAATACGCTTGAAGATCGTAAAAAGCGCATTGCAGATGGTCTTGCAGCATCTGAAAAGGGACTTAAGGATCAGGAGGCAGCAAAAGAACTTGCGTTGCAAGAGGTCAAGAAGGCCAAGCAAGAAGCCGCAGAGATAATAGCTCAAGCAAAAGCACGAGATGGTCAGATGCTGGAAGAAGCAAAAAACAAGGCAGTTGATGAAGCTGATCGTGTTATGGCAGGTGCTCAGGCAGAAATTGATCAAGAGGTTAATCGTGCTAAGGATTCTTTGCGTTCACAAGTATCGAGTTTAGCCGTTGTAGGAGCTAGCAAGATACTAGGTAAAGAAGTTGATGCGAAAGCACATAAAGCAGCACTTGATGAGCTAATTGAGCAAATCTAAGTCAATGCGGGAGTTAGTGATATGTCTGAATTAACAACAGTAGCTCGTCCTTATGCTCGTGCTGTATTTGAAGAGGCCGAGAAATCAAATGACTTAACAAAGTGGTCAGATACATTAGGCTTAATGAAAGCTATTGCTAGTAATGATGAAGTAAAGGCGTTACTACAAAGTCCTAAGATGGCTAAGCAAGCAGGCGCAAAAGCTTTTTTGCAACTCTGTGGTGATGAGCTAGATGGAAAGGCGCAAAACCTAGTTAGAATGTTGGCTGATAATAATCGTTTGTCGTTATTGCCTGAAATTAGTGTTATTTATGAGGCCTTAAAAGATGAAGCAGAAGGCTCTATTGAGGTACTCGTATCATCAGCAAAGAAATTAACTAAAACAGAAGAAAGCGCAATTTCCAAAGCATTAAAAAAGCGATTGGGGCGTGATGTAAAACTTAATGTTAGCGTGGATGAGTCACTTTTAGGTGGTGCAATTATTCATGCTGGCGATTTGGTGATTGATGGTTCGCTGAAGGGGCGTTTGAAAAAAATGACGTCTGCAATGGCAAATTAAATATTGCGAAAGTACTCTATTTAAAGAAAAGGTAAAGGTATGCAACTTAACCCAACAGAAATAAGTGATCTGATAAAGAAGCGAATTGAAGGCTTCGATATGGATGCTGAAGCACGAACTGAAGGTACAATTGTATCTATTATGGATGGTATCGTGCGTATACATGGTTTGTCAGATGTAATGTCCGGTGAGATGATTGAGTTCTCAAATGGTGCTTATGGTTTGGCTTTGAATCTTGAGCGTGATTCGGTTGGCGCGGTAGTGCTTGGGGATTACAAAGGAATAACAGAGGGTGATACAGCAAAATGTACAGGTCGAATTCTTGATGTGCCTGTAGGCCCTGAATTAATGGGGCGTGTTGTTGATTCTTTAGGGGCTCCAATTGATGGTAAGGGGCCGGTCAATACGTCGTCGATGAACCCTATTGAGCGTCAAGCTCCTGGTGTAATTGAACGACAATCAGTTGATGAGCCTATGGAAACAGGTATTAAGGCGCTTGATTCAATGGTTCCAGTAGGGCGTGGGCAACGAGAGCTGATTATTGGTGATCGTCAAACAGGTAAAACGGCTGTAGCCATTGATGCGATCATTAATCAAAAAGGTAAAGATGTTAAGTGTATTTATGTCGCGGTGGGTCAGAAGGCATCATCTGTAGCAGGAGTGGTACGCAAACTGGAAGAGTTTGGAGCAATGGAATATACCATTGTGGTTGCAGCTAATGCCTCTGATCCCGCATCAATGCAATACCTTGCGCCTTATGCAGGTTGTGCTATGGGTGAATATTTTCGTGATAATGGTGAAGATGCCTTAATTATTTATGATGATTTAACAAAGCAGGCTTGGGCTTATCGTCAAGTATCGCTATTGTTGCGTCGTCCTCCAGGGCGTGAAGCATACCCTGGCGATGTTTTCTTTTTACATTCGCGTCTTTTAGAGCGTTCTTCGCGTGTTAATGCTGACTATGTAGAGCGCTATACTAATGGCAAAGTGAAAGGGAAAACTGGTTCACTAACAGCTTATCCAATCATTGAAACACAAGAAGGTGATGTGTCAGCATTTGTGCCAACCAATGTTATCTCCATCACAGATGGGCAGATATTTCTTGATACAGATCTGTTTAACTCTGGTAATCGACCAGCAATAGATGCAGGATTGTCTGTGTCGCGTGTGGGTGGTTCAGCACAAACAAAAATCATCAAAAAACTGGGTGGCGGTATTCGATTAGATTTAGCGCAGTATCGTGAGTTGGCAGCCTTTTCACAGTTCGCCTCAGATCTTGATGAGGGTACAAGAAAACAATTAGAGCGTGGTGCGCGAGTTACTGCTTTAATGACTCAAAAGCAATACTCTCCATTAAAAACAGCTGAATTAGCCTTTACACTATTTGCTGCAAATGAAGGTTTCCTTGATGATATAGAGGTAGCTAAAGTTGGAGATTTTGAGGCGGCTATGCTTTCTTATATTCGAACTGAAAAAGCTGAATTCTTGGATTCTTTAAATGAATCAGGTGATTATAATGAAGAAATTGCCTCAGAAATGAAAAGTGCACTTGAAGATTTTAAGTCAAAAGGTGCGTGGTAAGCTTGCTGGTTAATTTCTCGGCTTATTTGACATAGTCTTGTAAAGGAAAAGGTAATGGCAGGTCTTAAAGAAATACGATCACAGATTGGTAGCATTCAAAATACCAAAAAGATCACTAAAGCAATGGAAATGGTTGCAGCATCTAAAATGCGTCGTGCTAAAGATCGCATGGATGCATCCCGTCCCTATGCTGAAAAAATATGCCAAGTCGTTAGTCATATGGCTAGCGGACATTTGGAGTATCAGCACAGTTTTTTTCAGCAACGAGAAACAGTGAAGCGAGTTGGCTATATCATTATCTCTTCTGATCGTGGTTTGTGTGGTGGTTTAAATACGAATCTTTTCAAAAAAGCATTACAAAGTATTGCTGAATGGAAGAAACAGGATGTTGAGGTCGATATTGCCGTTTTTGGTGGTAAGGCCTTAGGCGCATTTAAACGTTTTGGAGTTGTTGCTGAATCTACGGGTCTTGGTGATCGTCCTAGTGTAAATGATATGCTAGGTACGATTAAAGTAATGCTGGACTCTTATGAAGAAGGTCGTATTGATCGCTTGTTTCTGGTGGAAAATGAATTCGTAAATAGTATGACTCAATCACCAAGAGTAACCCAAATGGTTCCAGTAGTCGCTACGGATATGGAAGAGATAAAACATCATTGGGACTATATCTACGAGCCAGAATCAAAAGAGGTTATTGATATGTTAATGACTCGCTATATCGAGTCTTTAGTTTATCAGGGTGTTGTAGAAAATATAGCATGTGAAATGTCGGCTCGAATGGTTGCCATGAAGAGTGCAACAGATAATGCAGGTGATATGATTGACAAGCTTAAACTAAAGTATAATAAAGCACGTCAGGCATCGATTACACAAGAAATCTCAGAAATTGTATCAGGTGCAGCTGCTGTTTCGTAAGGTTATTATTGCAAGACAATTTAATAAATTTAATTAAGATTAAGGTAGAGGTACTAACATAATGAGTACTGGAAGTATTGTTCAGGTTATAGGTCCTATTGTTGATGTTGAGTTTCCCCAAGATGCAGTGCCAGCAATTTATAGCGCACTATTGGTGGAAGAGCATAATAATTTAACGTTAGAAGTTCAGGCGCAGCTAGGTGATGGTGTGGTTCGAGCTATCGCTATGGGGGAGGCCGAAGGTCTTAAGCGTGGCATGGATACAGTTAATACAGGGGAGCCTATTAAAGTTCCAGTAGGTGAAGGTACATTAGGGCGTATTATGAATGTACTAGGTGAGCCAATTGATATGGCTGGTGATATTAAAGTTGAAAAGCACATGCCTATTCATCGAGATCCGCCAGCCTATGATGAGTTGGCTTCAACCTTGGATATTCTTGAGACAGGGATCAAAGTAATTGATCTTGTAATGCCAATTGCTAAAGGTGGAAAAGTAGGATTATTTGGTGGAGCAGGTGTTGGTAAAACTGTAACGCTAATGGAGCTGATTAATAATATAGCTAAAGAGCATAGTGGTTTATCTGTGTTTGCGGGTGTTGGTGAGCGTACTCGTGAAGGTAATGATTTCTATTATGAAATGGAAGAAGGTGGTGTACTTGATAAAGTGGCGCTAGTTTATGGGCAAATGAATGAACCACCAGGAAATAGACTTCGTGTTGCTTTGACTGGTTTGACTATGGCTGAGAATTTTCGCGATGAAGGTCGTGATGTTTTGATGTTTATTGATAATATCTATCGTTATACACTAGCAGGTACTGAAGTATCTGCGCTTCTTGGGCGGATGCCTTCAGCAGTAGGTTATCAGCCTACTTTAGCGGAAGAAATGGGTGCACTTCAAGAGCGTATTACATCAACTAAAAAAGGCTCAATTACCTCATTCCAAGCAGTATATGTTCCTGCAGATGATCTTACTGATCCTTCTCCAGCTACAACCTTCGCCCACTTAGATGCTACCTTGGTACTATCACGAAATATTGCTGAGTTGGGAATATATCCTGCTGTGGATCCTCTTGATTCTTCATCTCGTCAACTTGATCCTTTGGTTATTGGTGAGGAGCACTATGGTGTGGCTCGAGGTGTTCAGGGTGTTCTTCAGCGATATAAAGAGTTACAAGATATTATTGCAATATTGGGTATGGATGAACTCTCAGAAGAAGATAAGCAAACAGTTGCTCGCGCTCGTCGTATACAACGTTTCTTGTCGCAGCCGTTTCATGTGGCAGAGGTGTTTACAGGAGCACCTGGGAAATATGTGTCTCTTGCTGATACTCTGTCTGGATTTAAAGGAATTCTTGCGGGAGACTATGATCACTTGCCAGAGCAAGCATTCTATATGGTGGGTGGTATTGAGGAGGCTGTAGAAAAAGGCAGCAAAGAGGCTTAAGGAATAATCTCATGGCTATGACAATGCATTTAGATGTGGTTAGTGCAGAGGAATCAATATTCTCAGGTATAGTTGAGGAAATATTGGCGCCTGGAACGATGGGGGATTTAGGTGTCATGCCTCGTCATTCGCAGTTGATCACAACGCTTAAAGCGGGTGAACTTCGATATAAAATGAAAGATGGAGAAGTTTCATTGTTTGTTGCTGGAGGTATTATGGAAGTACAGCCTTCTATAGTGACTGTATTAGCAGATACTGTGGTACGTGTTGAGGATCTTGATGAAAAGGCTGCTCAAGAAGCCCAAAAACGGGCAGAGGATGCTCTTCAAGGAAAAGATCCAGCTGATTTGGACTATGAAGCAATTCAGGTAGAGCTTGATGCGGCTAAAGCACAGATAGAAATGATTCATAGAGTAGGAAAATCTTTGCGTTAACTTAGAAAACATATAGAAGAGTATGATCAGCTGATTTTTTTTAATTGTTTCTAACTACCTTTTGTGTTTTCTTAAGGATAATCTGATTAAATCAAATTATTTTTAGCTTACCAAATCTGTCGATATTCTCCATTAAGATTGAAGCTATAAAATGACTATTAAGCCGCACTTAGTGAGGAATAGTGACTATTTTTCTGTATTAAATTCTAATCGACTTAATCAGGTTCTCCTCGAAATAATGAATTTTTAGGGTTGTGCGTTTGAATTTCTCGGTTTATATATTACAGTATGCGATAAAATAAATAGTCGCGTTGTGTATATAATTAAAGTTATGGTGCGTTCCTAAGAAAATACAATTTAACAAGGTCATGCTTTGCTTGCTTGAAAAACGTGCTATATATTTTGTGTGTTTTGATGGCTAAAGAATAAAATTCTGTGAATTTAAGCTTAATTTGTGTCATTTTTGAAAAAAAAATTTATTTTGTTGTTTTTTTACCATTTTTTTTTGAATGTCTTTTGATTTAAGTCTATACTACCTAGGTGGATGAACAGTACTCATGTGGTCATTATATTAATGGCTTTTAAAATTTTATAACTAACAAGTAGTAAGGATGTACAATATGAAAATCAAACATCAACTCTCTATTGCAACTCTAGTAATGGTAGGTTTTTTTGCAACAGGTTGTTCTCAGCAAGAAGCTGGTGGCGCACAAGTTTCAGGTGGTTCGCAACAGCAAGTAGAAGGTGGTGCTCAAGTAGCAGGTGGCTCTCAGCAACAGCAGGAAGCACCAGTTGCTGCCGTTAAGCCAGCTGTTGTTAAGCCAGCTCCAGTTCGTCGTGCTCCAGTTCGTCGTGCTCCAGTTCGTCGTGCTCCAGTTCGTCGTGTAGCGCATAACCCTTGGTTGCATTACCACCCAGAAGCTCCAAAGTGTGCTAAAACAAGAAAGCACAGTCATAAGTTCAAGCGTACAGGTGCTCGTCATCATCATCGTTATGCCTGTGCACAACCTCGTTACACTCGTCATGTACAACCTCGTCAGCAGGTTCGCCAGGTTCGTCAGGTTCGTAGAGTTCAGCCTCAGGTAGATGTAAGAGCACTTCAGACTAAGCTTAAGGCTAAAGGCTTCTACAGAGGTCCTATCGATGGTATCGTTGGTTCAGGAACACGTAGTGCACTTAAGCGTTTCATGAATCGTTAAAATAGCGATTATGTATTTACTCTGACATTTCAGGGTTATGAATGGGACTGTAGTTTACTGCAGTCCCATTTTTTTTGTATCTGATTAAAAAAAATATAGATTAGATCTGTGGGAATAATATAATTAGAAAGTTACAAATAATTAAGTTTCCCGTAGTAGGATTTTTGTTCTTAGTTGGATATTTTCCATGAAAATCGGCGCAATAGACTGATTATTGCGACACAGCTCATGAAAAATAGTGATATATTTTCCTGTGCTAAACTCTAATCGACGTAATCAGGTTCTCCTTAATAGCTTTGATGATCTCAGGTATATAATATTTGCAGCCACTTTTTAATTCGCGGTCAGTTTCGTAGAGGGATTGCTCCCTGCGCAAAAAGTGCAACATCTGGAAGATTCCTTTCTTGGCTTATCAGAAGAGATCAACCTATTAAATCAAACTTGTTAGATTGCTAGCTCAAGGATGAATGTATTATTTTCACATGTTTGAGATGCAAAATGAACTTATTGGTATTTTCCTGATCACTAAGATAGGGATAATTATAGAATGATATTTATGAAAAAAATTATTAATAATTTAGGGTGGAAAATCGCATTTCTATCATTTGTTTTTTTATATTCACCGGCACATGCAGTAGTATGGAAATCGGTGAATACATGGGATAAGGTTTGGGAAAATCGTTATCAGCATTGGGTAAAGAATAATTGGACTGAAGAGTTCTTTATGGATGAAAAGAAGCCCATTTATTATAAATTTTCCCATGATTGTGCAGATGCTGTATATGCTATGCGACTTGTGTTCTCCTATGAGTATAAACTTCCTTTTGTTATTAATAATGCATCTCGACCTGGTAAAACCATAAGTAATGGCATGACACGCTGGGATAAATATTCAGAAGCAAAGCGTGTTCGAAAGTTTATGGATTATGTTGCGGATATGACAAGTACAAAGACGCTGGCATGGGATACATATCCAATAGCACTTGATGATATAAAGCCTGGGGATATATATGCAGCACCAGGAAAACATTCGTATCAGATAGTGAATGTTACTGAAAATGGTGTAGCTGAGGTAATGTCTTCGACTACGCCTAAAGCGCCTCGTTTCCTTGATCGAATACCTTCTTTTCCTTTTTATGTTCCTGAAGATATGAAACGCAAAAGTGATGGTTATCGTCGCTTTATCCAGCCGCAAAATATTAGAAAATCAATTAAAAAACAGCCAGGCTATAGTGTAGAGCAATATGATATTGCCAGAGCGGTGAATTATAATTATGTGCGTTTTACTGATATTATAGCTAGCGCATTGGGCAAGAAAAAAGAAAGAGCAGATGAAAAAACACTTAGACTTTTAATTGCGCTGTGTATGTATGCGAATGATCGGGCTGTTTATGTTTATGATGCGCTTTGGCAGTTACAAGCAATGAAGAAAAAAGGACGAAGATGCATGAGCCGAACAGAGTATGATAATTTTTCAACCCCATCTCGTGATAGAAGGCTGAAATCTTTTTTTAATGCCGTGAAAAATCACTATGAAAGAAATGCCAAATATAAGCCATGGACACAGCCACAACGATGGGCAAAGACATTATTTTCTGTGCAACAACCGAATCCAACTGAAATTAAAAAGCTTAATGAATTTTGCATGGTGCAAATGACTTTAGGTGAGAATTACTTTATTCCTTTAAGGGAATTACGTCAAAACCTTGCTGCGGGGAAGGTAATATCTGATCCACATGCTCCGTTAGAGTACCGTTGGGGAGCGCAATTGAAGCCCTATAAGCCTCGATGTAAAACATATTAATCACGGTATTAGAAATAGGTGAAATAATAAAGATAGATATATTATGCGGATCAAGCCCTATCGTTGATTAAATACACTATACTTGTATGACTGTTTTTTGATTTGAGTGTCTATGCGATTTATCAATTATAAAGAGGCTTGGCAAGGT
>Ga0256840_1003714_pt1 | contig 12069 bp, 10 predicted proteins | sample 355202metaG_FD_185969 | JGI IMG/M metagenome (GOLD analysis project Ga0256840, IMG submission 185969) | Hydrothermal vent microbial communities from Mid Atlantic Ridge, Atlantic Ocean - 355-202 | ecosystem: Environmental > Aquatic > Marine > Hydrothermal vents | place: Atlantic Ocean: Mid...
TACTTACGTGGCATTGTTGAAATGGAATAACTTTTTTCTTAACGGAACTTCGTTCCTAAAAAAAGTTATTTCCAGTTCAACAAGCCATCACAATTATCATCATTTTTTAATTTAAAAATAATAAAAACAAACAACAACGTAGTGCAACTAATCATTTATTGTATATTCGCCCACGATGGATAAGAATAATATTAAGACACTTTATAAGTTGTTATCTCCTACAAATGGAGTAAAAAATATAGTAATAGTTTCACACAGAAATCCTGATGGCGATGCCTATGGATCAAGTTTAGCATTGTATCATTTTTTGAAAAAGAAAAAACACGATGTTACTGTTATTTCGCCAAATGATTGTCCTAATTTTTTAAAATGGATGCCAGGTCAAAAAGACATTGTCCTTTTTGAATCTAATATCAAAGCAGCAACCGAAATACTAAAAAAAGCAGAAATTGTTTTTACTTTAGATTTCAATGCTTTTCATAGAACAGGCGATAAAATGCAATTGGCATTAGAAAAAATAACACCAACTTTTGTTATGATTGATCATCATCAATCGCCTGACAATTATGCTAAATTTACTTTTTCAAATGTAAAAAAAAGTTCTACTTCTGAAATGATTTACGATTTTATAGAAGCTTTTAATGAGGTAAATTTAATAGATAAAGATATTGCATCTTGTATATATACAGGTATTATGACCGATACTGGTTCATTTCGATTTCCTTCTACAACAAGTAGAACACATCTAATTACTGCAGAATTATTAGATAGAGGTGCAAATAGCGACATTATTTATTCTAATGTAATGGATAATAATTCGTACGACAGAATGCAATTATTAGGAACGGCTTTAAATAACATGCGAATTATTAAAGAGTTAAAAACAGCATACATTACATTATCTCAAGACGAATTAAATCGGTTTAATTTTGAAAAAGGCGGCACAGAAGGTTTTGTAAATTATGCATTATCTTTAAAAGATGTTATTTTTGCTGTTATATTTATTGAAGATAAAATTCAGAACATTATAAAAATGTCGTTTCGATCAAAAGGAAGTTTTTCTGTAAATGAATTTGCTCGTACTCATTTTCAAGGCGGAGGACATACAAATGCTGCTGGCGGAAAAAGCAATTTGAATTTAAACCAAACCGTAAATAAATTTTTAGAAATAATACCAAAATACAAAAACGATTTAGAAAAATCTTATGAAATATAGTATTGCAATATATATATATATTTTTGGTTTATTAACCTCTTGCAATCAACCAAAAATTAGAAAACCAATTGTTCATAAATCAAATGTTTCTTTTTTTGAAGAATCAATTAAAATAAATCAACAACTAATAAAACAACAAGAAGCTCTGTTTAAAAACATTATTGAACAAGATACCATTAATACATATAAAAATTCAACTCTTGGTTTTTGGTACTATTTTAATGTTAAAAATAAAAAACAAAAAACAAAAGTAAAATCGGGTAGTGAATTAATTATAAATTATGAAATTCGAGATATAAACAACAATATTATATTAAAAGCAGACGAATTAGGTAGTAAAAATCAAAAAAATAAAAGCGACCGATTATTAAAAATTGATGGAGAAGATTTTATTTTAGGCTTGCATGAAGGTATAAAATTAATGCAAGAAGGCGAAACTGCCACATTTTTATTACCGTCAATAAAAGCATTTGGCGTAACTGGTTTACAAGGAAAAATCGCACCAAACGAACCACTAATTATAAAAGTAAACGTAAAACAAATATTAAATAAATAACTATTAAATTAAATAAATATGAAATTATTAAAATTAAGTATTTTGACATTAGCATTGGTGTCATTTTCATGTAAAACAGCAAAATATCCAGATTTAAGTGATGGAATATATGCAGACATACAAACAAGCAAAGGCGATATTTTACTTCAATTAGAATTTGAAAAAACACCAATGACTGTTGCCAATTTTATTTCTTTATCCGAAGGAACTAACACTTATGTAGCAGATGAATTTAAAGGAAAACGTTTTTATGATGGATTAAAATTTCATAGAGTAATTAAAAATTTTATGATTCAAGGTGGTGATCCAAAAGGAAATGGATCTGGCGATCCAGGTTATAAATTTAAAGATGAATTTGATGATACTTTAGTACATGATGCTGCTGGTATTTTATCTATGGCAAATTCTGGTAAAACAACCAATGGTAGCCAATTTTTTATCACACACAAAGCAACACCACATTTAAATAACAAGCATACCGTTTTTGGACATGTAGTTAAAGGACAAGATGTTGTAAATTCAATTGAAAAAAATGATGTAATCAATAAAGTTGAAATTATCCGTAAAGGTAAAGCTGCAAAAAAATTCGATGCTCCAGCAGTTTTTGACGAGGAATATAAAGGCATGGACGAATTTATTAAAAAACAAGAAGAAATTCGTAAGCAAAAAGAAGCTGCAAAATATGCAGAACAAAGAGCAGCTTTAAAATCAGTATTCGATAATGAAGCACATGCTACAGAATTAGCTTCAGGCTTAAAAATATTTATTACAGAAAAAGGAAATGGTGCAAAACCTGTTAAAGGTGACAAAGTAAAAATTCACTATTCAGGTTACCTGTATAATGGAAAAACATTTGACTCATCTGTAAAAAGAAACAGACCTTTTGAAACTCAAATTGGTGTTGGTAGAGTTATTAAAGGTTGGGACGAAGGAATAATGGAACTTAATGTTGGTACAAAAGCAATATTATATATACCATCTAATTTAGGCTATGGTGCAAGAGGCGCTGGTGGAGTAATTCCTCCAAACGCAGATTTAATTTTTGAAGTTAACTTATTAGATATCGTAAAATAACAACATTACATATTCATAAAAAAAAGCCTTAATCTATATTTGATTAAGGCTCTTTTTTTTGGTTTAATAAATTTTTAAAGTAGCGGGGAAACTATAAAGTTGGTGATTATCAAAACAATTCAATAAAGATTTTTTTGCATAAAACACCTGTATTGGCAATAAACTTTATTACGTTTAGGCTATGGTTAGTACGGGATCTCGAAGGACTGAACTTTCAGTTTTGCACTATATTTATTAAAGGTTCTGAACTTTATTATTAGCGCTAAAACTCGTATTAACTATAGCCATTGTTGGCGTTTCGTAATTTATGTTCTCCGTTAATTTCTCTATTTTTAAGGTCTTTTCTTGACTTTTAAATACTCCTGTTTCAATAATAGTTTTAGCAAGCATATCAATTACAGAAACAGATACACTATTCCCAATTAGTTTCATCCATCTTGCTCTTGATTCAGGTAGTTTGAAATCTTTCGGAAAACCTTGAATAACACAAGCCTCTTCTTTTGTTATTTTTCTATAGTTTTCAGAGAAATAGACTTTATCTAAAAATTCATTTCTGTAATCATTATGATTTTCCTTTTTTAAGGTTTTTAATGTTACATAGTCGTTTGTATCACTTGCTACTAATGTTGGGAATACGTCAGATGTTGGTAAGAAAACTCTATTCACACCATATAGACCACTACTAATTTTAGTGTTCTTAAAATCGTATCTAACTTCAGAACATTCAATGATGTTTTTTTCTTTTAGAGTTTCTAAAGTATCTTTTATTGATATTTTTTTGATTTTTAAAGGTCTATGTGTTTTTAACTCATCAATGAATAAATTGGCGTTAGATTGCTTTGATAATATCTCTAATTCATTGTCCGTCAATTCTGATTCTTCAAAATCATTTATTTTAAATTGATACTCTTCCTTTTTTAAAATATCCAATTTAACCAATTTTGATAATTCCTTTTTGGTTATTGAAGTGTCTAAAGTTTTAAAATGCTTTAAGGAAAGTGGATTTCCGTCTAACTTCCCAAATTGACTTTTCCGTCTATTCTTTAGAAGAAGTAGGCAAATTTCTTTTTGTCTTTCGGTTGTTTCTAAAATATCCCAAGAATGGATTGTAGTATGTCCATTTCTTAAGTCGTTAAATAAAAAGTAATCGTTGAAACCATTTTTACTCGAAAGGCTCATTTGTTTAGCCAAAATTGGATTTCCAAATAAATCTTTTTGAATTATTGATTTTTCTTTTGTTTTAGGCAGTTTTACACCTAAAATATCAGCAAGTTTTATTCTGTTTTCAAATGGTTTTGGTAATTTGAAATTATCCAAATGTTTTTTTTCTTTGAAGCCAACAATATAAACACGAATTCGGTTTTGAGGAACACCGTAATCAAATGAATTAATAACAAAATATTTCGCAAAATAACCTGCTTGTTTAATTCTATCCAAAATGTATGAAAATGATTCTCGGTTTCTTGGGTCAACTAAGCCTTTAACATTTTCAAAAATAAATGCTTTTGGTTGTGATTGTTTTAATAGATAGACTGTATCATTCCATAATTGACCTCTATCATCATCAAAACCTAAATTTTTCCCTGCAATAGACCAACTTTGACAAGGAACACCTGCTGTAAGAATGTCGTGTTTTGGTAATTCTTTTATTTTAGTAATATCTCCTAAATTACTTTCAATACTCTCGTTATGATTTTTACAATAAGTATTTACTGCATCTTTATTTATTTCACTAAAGTTGATACATTTCCCTCCATTATTGGATAAAGCCAATTTAAAGCCTCCAATACCTGAAAATAAGTCGATAAAAGTAAATTTGTTTTTCATATCCTTTACTTTTATTGAAGTTTTATGTCTTTGTATCCTTCTGGTGGCTCAATGCCTAAAAATTCTTTATAAATACGTTCTCTGTATTGTAGTCCTAACTTATTGATTTCAGTTATAAAATTTTTGTAAGTTCCTTTTCCTCCAATTAGTTCCCAAAATTCATTGCCTATTAAAACAGAGGAATCATTTTGCATATTAAACCATCTCAAAGGAAAACTCCAATTATAATCTTCTTTTTTACCGTAAGGATTGTATGCAAGTGCAAAAAATGAAAAGTCAACTTTTTGTGGCTCCATAGCCATAAGTTTAAACATTTTCTCTTTACTGACTTTAGTTTGGTCACTATTTGGAAGTGGTGCTTTTATTTCAAAAGCGTATTTCTTTCCTGTTTTTTTGCTATCTATAAAAATATCACAAACAACCGTTGTTGGAATCGATTTTCCTTTTCCTTTTAAGATGTATTTTAATTCTTCATCCCAATTTGGTTTTACTTTATCTATTCCTTCTTTCTTGTGTTCAAGTCTATTAAGTACTTCTTGAATTCTCTTTAATCGACCACTACTAACTTCACCATTAATAAGATGTCCCATTGTACAATCTCCGTGATATTCATTTGCAACTACGTGTGCAAGTTTTTCCCAAACACCACCAAAAGGTGTAACAAAACGTCTTTCAAAATGCGAACCTTTAAAGATTTCATCAGGAACAAGTGCTGCATAAAGTGGTTTGCTTGAATGATGCTTTTCTTTTATGAATGGGTCTGTTATCAAAACCTTATTCATAACTCTATCCATCAATTCAGAAACAACTCTTTTTATTCCCTCACTTACTTTATTTTCGCTCTTTTTTGTCATTTATTGGTTGTAATATTTTGTTTTTGCAAAGGTACAATTTTCGTTGGTTTTTGTCTGTAGATTTCAATTTTAGTTTGTTCTTGGTATGAAACACAACGGTTTTATATCCGCAGTTTCGCCAAAGCAATATTGTCGTGATATAAACCTGTTGTAAAGTTAGATTAATTATTTTGCATTCACATGCAAATATGATAACTCTTTATAACTTTTATATCTGATCCAAAGTAGCTTAATAAAAAATATTCAAAGCCTTATTATATGCTGCCTCAAAACTCATGGCACTTAAATTAGTATCTGCTTTTTGCTGTGTAAAATATGTAAGCAGCTTTTCGGTAGGCATATTACCGGTTAAATCATCTTTTGCCATAGGACAACCACCAAAACCTTTAATTGCACCATCAAAACGCAAACATCCAGCTTTATAAGCTGCGTCAACTTTTTCGTGCCAAGTTTCTGGCGTAGTATGCAAGTGTGCACCAAATTCTATTTTTGAATATTGGGGAATTAAATTTTTAAAAAGATAATTAATTGTTTTTCCATCTGCAACACCAATTGTATCAGAAAGTGATAAAATTTCAACACCCATTTTAGAGAGTTTTTCTGTCCAATTTGCAACTACCTCAACATTCCAAATATCACCATACGGATTACCAAAACCCATAGATAAATAGGCAACTACTTTTTTATTTGTTTTAATAGCAATATTTAGTATTTGTTCTAAACTTTTAACCGATTCTGAAATTGTTTTTCCTGTATTTCGCATTTGAAAATTTTCTGAAATTGAAAAAGGAAATCCTAAATAATCAATTTTTTCAAATACACTTGCATCATTTGCACCACGAACATTAGCAACAATTGCCAAGAGTTTACTTTCTGTCTTACTTAAATCTAACTTAGCTAAAACATTTGCTGTATCTCGCATTTGAGGTATTGCTTTTGGAGAAACAAACGAGCCAAAATCAATCGTATCAAAACCAACTTTAAGCAATGAATTTATGTATTTCGCTTTATCTTCGGTTGCTATAAAATGTGATTTAATACCTTGCATGGCATCTCTTGGGCATTCTATAATTTTAACTTTTTTACTCATTTATATAAGTCATTACAATTTAAAAGTATCGAAAAACAAATTTAAGCTAATTAAATTAGAATAAAAATTCCGATACCAATAAAAAAAACAATTTGGATGATTTGTATTCTTTTTTCAAAAGATTTACTTTGACGTAAAAAGACAGACATTTTATCTGCTAAAAAAGAAACAATACAAAAAATAATAAAAGCCTGTAACATAAAAAGAAAACCTAAAGTAAAAATTTGTTCTTTTATATTTACATTTGAATAATTAATAAACGCTGGAAAAAAAGCCAAAAAGAAAATGGTTACTTTTGGGTTTAATACATTCATAATAAAACCCTGTTTAACTAAATTACTCAATGTTTTTTTAGGCGTTTTAATTGATAAATTAATTTTTGACGATGATTTATAACTTTTATATGCTAAATAAAACAAATAAATAGCGCCCAATATTTTAATCGTTAAAAAAACAGTTTCGTTTTGCTTTACAATTTTAGATATTCCAAATGCAATGAGTGATGTATGAATTATAATACCCGAAACCAAACCAAAAGCAGTTGCAATACCATATTTTTTACCATTTGTAAGACTTTGCATTAAAACATAAATAATATCTGGACCAGGCATTATAGTTAATAAAGCAGAACTTGATATAAAAGCTAAAATAATATTGGTTTCCATTATACAAATAACGTAAAGTTTTTCTAAAAAGTTGTAACTTTGTACTATAACTAATTAAAATAAAATGTCAAAAGTCAAAATTTATCACAATCCAAGATGTAGTAAGAGCAGAATAGGCGTTCAAATTTTAGAAAAAGCAAAAGTAGAATTTGAAGTAATTAAATATTTGAACAATACTCCATCGGAAAAGGAAATTAAAGAATTGTTGCAAATGTTAAACATTTCGGCAATTGACTTAGTTAGAAAAGGAGAAAAAATTTGGAAAGAGAATTACAAAGGTAAAGAATTAACTAATGACCAAATTATTACTGCAATGTTTGAGAATCCAAAATTAATTGAAAGACCGATCGTTATTAAAGACAACAAAGCGGTAATAGGCAGACCAAGCGAAAACATTATTAATTTAATTAAATAACATATTCTTTACAGTAATTTCTATTCCAAAACACAACTATTTAGCATCAATAAAAAGCATTTAATTTTTTATTTATAATACACTTGTATTTTATCAAAAAAATCTATACACTACCTAATTATATGGATTTAAACATAACCTAAATTCTATTGGTATTTTGACTTTTCATAACGAAAACCTATGAATAATTCGGGTTAACTATTTTTATTACAACGCAATTTTACCGATATAAATAGGGTCAGTTATAAAAGTTAAAGATTTTTTTGCATAAAACACCTGTATTGACGATAAACTTTATCAACGATTTGTATAACAGTAGCTGCGGATTTTAAATGTTTTAATTTTTGTTTATTTCAGATTTCTGCTTTTTAATTTTTGCCAACGATTTTATATCCGCAGTTTCGCCAAAGAATATTGTTGCGATGTAAATCTGTTATAAAGTTAGATTAAATTATTTTGCATCCATAAGCAAATCTGATAACTTTTCCCCAACTTTTATATCTGATCTTATAAATAAATACTACACCTACATCCAAATAAAAATAACAGAATACAAAAACACATTGTTTTGCATAAATAGTTACATAATGCATAAATAGTCATAGTATTTGCAGAAATACTCCTATACAATGCAATAATAAGGAATGTCATAATTAGTAGTACTGCTTAACTTTGAAAAATAAATAAACAATAAATTTTAAATCAGTAATTATGAGAAATCCAGTAACAAAAATCAGTAAAATAGTATTAGCCACCTTTATTATATGTGCAATGTCGATCAGTACAAATGCTCAAATAATGAAAAAAAAGAAAATTAAACACAGCACAACCACTAGTAACTCAAGCAATGCGAATTTTAAAGGTTGCATGCAAGCATTAACTAAAAAAAGTGGCGAAGTTTTTTCACTTGCACCAGGAATATTAACAGTAAGAGCAACTTCAAATGCAGTAACAGTAAGCATTAAAAAAACAGGTGGACGAGCAGAAACACAAGTAAATATATATGTTAATAATGTATTGCGACAAAATCAAGTAATTGAGTTTAATAATGGTAGTTATACAACACCTTATAAATCAAAATTAATTAGAGGTGTAAAAGGAAAAATAATAAAAGTAGAAATTGTAAACCAATCGGTTGCCAACTCATTTAGATATACTGCAAAAATTACTGGTAAAACTAAATCTTTAGTAAAAGAACTAAAACCAGCAACAGGAATGCTTATTGGGCAAGGTTTTAAAAATGTTTACACACTAAATTCATGTAGTGGAAAAACGAAAATAATTATTCGTAGAACAGCAGGACAAGCGAGAGCAACAATACGAATATTTGAGAAAAAAAGTAACGGTAATTACACAAAACAATTAAAAAGTGTAACTTTTGAAAAAGGCAAAAAAATAAAAGTATTTACTATAAATTCAACAAAAAAATTGAAAGTAGAACTTAAAAATATTTCTGTCGCAAATACAATAACATATAAAATTAATGCAGTAGCAATTCAATAATATAAAAACAGTAGATGTAGAGGTTGATTTTTAACCTCTATATCATACTTTAACATTAAAAAGCAAATTATGAAAAAAATATTATTATTAATATTGTGTATTTCTCTGTTTTCTGCAATAGAAACAAAAGGTCAAATAAACTTTAAAAAACTAAAAAACAAAGTTTTAAAAAAAGAAACTAATAAAAAGACTTCATCTAATAATACTAAAAAAACGAATACAAATAGCACGCCACTTTTATCTACTCTAAATTTTTCGAATAAAGGCAGAGAATGGTATGTAAGTAGAAATACTGGCTCAGGACAACTCGGAACAAAAGAAAGACCAGCAAAAGACTTAGGAAATATTATTCATCATTTAAAACCAAATGATATTATTTATATTGCTGAAGGAATTTATATGAGCAAAGGAAAACGAGGTTCAGACGAAATTAACGTTCCAGTAAAAATTTACGGAGGTTATGATACTTCTTTTACCACTAGAGATCCTTGGAACAAACACAAAACCATATTTACAGGAGTTAATGAATATATGAAATTAACTACTCCAAGATTATATATCAGAACCGATCAACAACGTGAAAAAAACGGTCAATTATCACAAGGTTCTGAAATTATTATTGACGGAATTATTTTTGATAACGGTCCAAGAAATCGCTATCATAAAGATAAAAAATTAGCTATCAGACGACAAGCCAGTCCAAAATCAGGACAAAACCCTTCGCCAGAATCTGGAGGAATTGTAATTGTTGGTAGCAAATTTATGAATATTACGGTACAAAACTGTGTGGTAATGAATACTGCACCAACCGAAGGAGCAATATCTGTTAGAGTATTTAAAGGAGGAAAAGCTTTAATACAAAACAATTTTTGCATAAACAATACAGGTTACGGAATACAAGCAAGAACAGGATATATGGGAAGTGACAAAACCATGATACCTCAATTTTTTATTAAATACAACACTGTTTTATTTACTTGGAAACATGATGCTGTAGCTTCGTATGGAGGAAGTGCTTTAGCTTTAGATAAAGATTTAACAGTTATTGCAGAAAATAACGTTTTTGGTTTTTCACATATGGGAGGAATTTATAGTAAAGGAGCAGTTTTAACTTTAAACAATAATTTATTTACTGGAAATACTAAATATGACTACAAAGAAATAAATTCAAAAATGAGTGTAGAAGATTTATTAGACGAATCAGAAAAATTAAATCCATACAGTCAAGGAAACGAATCTGCTTTAATTAAAATAAATGTTGCCGAAAAATGGGCTAATATTTATGCAAGTAGAATAGAATTAAGTCGTGCTGATGTTGATGCTGCTGTAAGTGTAAGCAACTCGGGTGCAAATCAATTAAGAAGTATGCTTGGATTAAACCTTCAAGGAAGTTCGGTAAAGATGGATGCCGAAGTATTTTTGCCTTTAATAACCATAGAAGAGGCATTACCTGCAGGATTAATGCCATGGAATGGCAAAGGAAGTAGCATACCTAAATAGATTTAAAAATATGTTAATTATTGAGATAATTTTAATTATCATAAATACACATAGAAAATCTACATAATAAATGTTTATCATAATAAAATGAAAGTAAGTTGCAATTTTTAGGGATTATCATTGATTTGATAATCCCTTTTTTAATAAATCAACTCTAATGTTTTCTGCAATAAATTATATTTTTATTATGTACTAATTTTTTTTTTCATATTAAAAAGTGCTTTTTGTACTTGAAACAAAAAAATAATAGTGAAAATAATTTAAACCTAAAATGTAATTTTGAAAAAAATCGTATCATTATTTTTTATCCTATTTTGTTTTATTGAAAATTATGGACAAAATACGTTAACAAAACAATTAGATTCTATACATCTAATTGTAAAAAATACAGCAATTGAGAATATTGAAGTAAAAAGTATTTATAGTTTTTTGGGTAAAAATAGGTATCCAAAACAATCAAAAACTATTTTAAAACTTCTGTTAAAAAAAATGAAAGCAAACAACTCTAATAATATAGCATTAGGCAATACGGCGTATGCACTAAGTAATTATTACTTTTTTAATGCAAAAACAGATTCCTGTTTTTATTACATAGAAAAAGCAGAGGCATATGTAGAAAAAGCAAATGATCCATTATTAAAATCTTCTATATTAATGACTAAAGGAGGTGCTTTAAAGCGTGAAGGAAAAGTAGTTACTGCCAATAATGAATTTTTAACAGCACTTAAAATTTTAAACAATTTAGACACCTTAAAATTAACAGATATTCAAAAGGAAAAACGAAAAGGCAAATTACTAATCTCATACAATAGTTTAGCGATTTTTAATAAAGATAATAATGATTTTAATGCAGCTATTAATTATTATAACAAAGCGTTTAACATTACAGAAGAAATGAAAGCACCTAGATATGGTGCAATTATTCTATCTAATCAAGGTGATTTATATATTCAAAAAAAATTATATAAAAAAGCATTATCGGTTCTAGAAAAAAGCAAAGAAATAAGACTATCTATTGATAAAAATAGCATTAGTACAACCGATTTAAACCTAGCAATAGCAAATACTGCTTTAAAAAATTACAACAAAGCATTGCAACTATTTAATACAATTATTCCGTATTTTAAAAAACAAAACACCAACCATTATATGGAAGCTCTTATATTAAGAGGCAAATTATATTTAGATATAAAAGACTACAAAAAAGCTATAGCAGATTGCAAATTGGGCTATCAATTATCTCTACAACAAAAAAATTTAAAATATCAAAATTTAAGTAGTACATATTTATACCAAGCGCATAAAAATATAAGAAATTTTAAAAATGCTTTCTACTACCTTGAAAAACACAAGCAGTATCAAGATTCCA
>Ga0256840_1003715_pt1 | contig 12069 bp, 9 predicted proteins | sample 355202metaG_FD_185969 | JGI IMG/M metagenome (GOLD analysis project Ga0256840, IMG submission 185969) | Hydrothermal vent microbial communities from Mid Atlantic Ridge, Atlantic Ocean - 355-202 | ecosystem: Environmental > Aquatic > Marine > Hydrothermal vents | place: Atlantic Ocean: Mid...
CGAAATATTTGAAATAGAACTTGATTCTTTTATGGAAAAAATAATAATTGATAATGAGAAAGTTACAAAATTAATAAATTTCAATACCCTATTACAAGCGGGGTAAAGAGCTTGCGAAAGTTAAATTGATAATATTTTGTTCTGACACTAAAAAATCAGACAGTTTTAAATCGGGGTGAATTCCACTTAATATCTTTCTTGCCATAAGTTAGTTTGTCTTTTGTTGATTACGCCTTGTGCCCAACGTTCTAAATATGGTGCGTTTGGCATTTTTAAGCACCGATTTTTCGGTTTAACACTATGTTTATTTATTGCTATTATATTGAATTTTAGCACTATCTGCCAAATGCACTATATTTTTTGTTGTAGGTAGGCGTTCTCCCTTATCTATATTTCTATAATAAAATAACCCCATCCCAACTGATAATAATATTAATCCAATCCAACCTATTAAATTAGGTATTTGCTCACCAAATAAAATAAACCCCCAAAATAAAGCCAAAGGTGATTCAAGTGATTGTGTTCCATCTGCAAATGCTAATGCTGTTCTATCATTTTTTGCGATTTTTCTTGCTTTGTATAAAAAATAGGTAGCGATAACACCAGTTAATACGGCAATGATAAAAATATATTTAAGCTGATAAATTGTTGGTTGTGGAGGCTTGATGATAAAGCCTACTAAAAATATAAAAGGTAAAGCACCAGAAACCATTAATAAAATTTGAATTAAAGGTCTTTTCGAAATTTCATATTTTTGTACACTCAATTTTTGGTACTTTCCTTCACAAGCAAATTTACATAATGTGTTACCTAATGGATATGAAAAAGCTGCTAACAATATTGGTGTAACTGAGTTAAAGAAATTACTATTTAAACTATCGAAAGCAAAACTGTTAATAAACACAACACCAATAAACATAATGAACAGATACAATACTCCTTTCAATTTTACTTTTTCACCAAGTATTAATAAGACAAGAGGAGTGAATAAAATTGTAGTTTGCCAAGTTGAAGCTAAAACCCATCCAGCAGAATAACTAGCAGCGTAGCATAAAGATAAGTAAAAAACCCCAAAACCAATTCCGCCAGCAAAAAGAAAGAAAACAATATTATGAATATAACAACGATATGTTTCAATTAACATTTTAATACCATACTTAAATGAAACAATTATATTTAACAAAATAAAAACATAAATATATCTTAAAGATGCTGTCCAATACCAATGCCCACTCATTTCAACATTTAACCATTTATTTATTGCAAAAGTGCTTGAAAAAAATAAAGCAGCTAAAAATCCATAAATTAATATTTTCTTATAAGTCATATCTATATTTATTAAAATTGGTTATTTCTTTTAATTCTTTTTCTGACATACTATTATTTATCGGCTTAACATACTGAGTTAATGAATTTGGTAGTTCACATATTTCAATGTAATATTTAGAAACTAGTTCTCTAAACTTATCATCTCTATGAGTAAATTTTGACGGTAAAGCCGTAAAATCTAAGTTTTGGAATAATAAAATGTCATTATAAAAAGCTTTAATAATATCTTTATTTTTTAGGTCATACCAACCATCATTTCCAGGTACTATATCTTTTGAAATATGTGGTCGAGGATATGAGTTGTATTTTTCTAGCATTTGCTTACTAAATTCTACTGCCTTAATAAGTGATTCTTCATTTTCTTTATTGTTATGCCCAAATACCATTAATGTCTCAGGAGTTATGGAATATTCACTTGTTAAACGAATAGCATCTAAACACATTTGTGCAGTTTGGGGCTTTTTTGTTTGTTTATAAACTTCTGCTGTTGCTCCATCAATACCATAACCTACTCTTTCTAATCCAATTTCCTTTAATATATTTATCAAATCTTTATGGTTTTTATGAACTTTTAAAAACGAATCTACTGTTGCTAATCCTCTGAATCGTATATTAAAACCATGTTTAATTAATAATTTGTTTACTTTATTAGCAAATTCTCTCAACTTTTGAGGTGTTTGGAATAAGTCTAAATTTGATAAGTAAATTGTTAAAAAATTAAGGTTAAATGATTTTGCTTTTAAAATTAAATACTCCAAATCTTTAATAGCAATTTCAATATCTCTATACTTTTCAGTTACTCTTTTTCTAACACCATTAATTATTTTTGTTCTTTCGGCTGAGCAAAAGGTGCAAGAGAATTTACAACCTTGTGATAAATAAAAAGCAATTTCATTACTCAAATAATATTTTAAATTATTATCTTCTAATAGTTCATAAATAGGAATATGAGATGTTTTATCTTCCAATTTATTAGGAATACTTTTATTAAAAAAATCAAATAAAGTTTTGTAGTTATTTCCATTTAGAACATTCTTTGAAAATAAATTAGTAAAATCCTTTTGCGTTAGTCCATTAACAATTTGTCCACCAATAAACAGAGTATAATTATTACCGAATTTATTACGTAATTTTTTTTCAAATTTTTTTACTACTGGAATATAAGGTGCACCTAACAAGTTAATACCGATCACATTTGATAACTCAAAATTGGGCGTAATATTTTCGTCTATAAATTCAATATCAACACCTCCATTGAATAAAACGGAAGCTATTGTTATTAATGATGTTGGTAAATATATATGCCCAAAAACAGATTCAGATGGTGATGGAGCATAAATATGTCTAGGTTGAATTAATTGTATTTTAGGTTTAGTTGCTTTCATATTCTAATTCTAATTCTCCGTCAACGTAATGATACAATTTCCAACTCATTTGAGTGTTTTCCCCTTTGTTATCAAAAACATATTTACCGGCTTTGCCGTCATCTAAAACTAGTTCTTGCTTTTTCCTTATATAATGAACATATTCGTTAACACTCTGTTTCGTTATATCGCCTTTTACACTTTTCAATATTTTAACAGCTAATTCTCGTGCATCCTCACCTACTGTCTGATATGTAGGCGTAGAGTTTTCGTTGAAATTTTTTTCGACAGCAGATACAAAATAATGATTAATATTGTTTTGAGATTTTCTCATTAGATTATTTACAGTACAGCCGTCAGAAAATATTACTGGAATATCTATTTTTAAGTTGTTAACTTCTTCCATTAGTAAACTACCATTTGTAGAAATTCCAACAAAAACGACTATGTCTGGACTTATTCTTATTTTGTCATTTGAATTTCTATTAAATAATAAATGGTAGTCATTAATTAGTCTATTAGAATTCCCATAGTTTTTTTTCAAAACAATCGTTCCTTTACTTCTAATAATTTTATCAGATATTTGTTGAGAAAGATTTTCTGAATAAGTCAAGTTGTCTTCATCGACATAAATGACAACTTTTGGATTTTTGGGAAATTTTTGGAAAATAAAATTTTTGATAGTGATAGCTTGTTTCTCATTATTGGGCATCATTCTTAATATTCCTTGATAATTTTGATCCATTGCTTTATCTGTAATATTATCTGCTGTTGCAATTGGAAGAATGAAACTTGGCTGATTTTCTTTACTTGTTTTTAATATTCTATTTAAAGTAACTTCTGTTAGTGAGCTTGTTGAGTTCCCAATTATTAGTACGCAATTAGGGTCATTCACATATTTATCCGCTAATAATTCAGCTTGTTTTTCAGACAGAGCATCATCATCTTTTATGAATTTTATATTTTGGCCAGTATTATCTGATTTAAAATCACCGTTATTTCCAAAACCTTTTCTAAATTCTTGCGGAATAGTAAATGATTCATCCGTTTTATTTGTTATTATTACTGCGACATATTTATCACCTTCTGCAAATTTATTGTCGAACCATTCAGTAAATTTATTCCCGACCAAACCATTAAACGCATATCCTAAAATAAAAATGATTGGAATAATTATGTATTTAAACCAACTTTTGGCTTTTAATTCTTTAAAATCAATTTTTTTCATTTTTACCTTTTTTAATTTTGCCAATTTACAATAATTTCTATTTTGAACGACTTTTTCTAGCTTACCTACAACGGTGAGTATATGAGGCGTTTGGCATTTTAAAGCACCAAATTTTCGGTTTTGCACTATGTTTATTTATTGCTATCATCTTTATTTTTAGCAATAATTGCCAAATGCACTATATTTTTTGTTGTGCTTAGTATTTCCTCCTAATATCAATTGCTTCTTCAATCCAATTTTCTAAATTTTCTTTAATATAATTATAAACTGATGTGCTTTTTGTATATGGTGGATTATAACATTTGACAACAGAAGAAAGTTTAGTTTTACCATTATTTAGTGTGAAATGCTCAAAAGGATTCTTGCCTTTATTTGCTTTTTCCCCTTTACTATTCTTCAAGTTATGTATATATATACCAACTATACCTTTGCCATCATTCCACGATTTTTCAATTTCATAATCAATCCATTTTCGTTTGGCAGTATTTTCACCAACTAAAACAACTGTGCAAGAGCGATATTTCAAATTGTCATCAATCCATTTTTGAATTGCTTTATCTCCTTTCTTTTTTACTTCTTCCCATTTATTGTCAGAAACTGGTTTATTATCTTCAATTTGTCCAATATTTCTTACTTGTGAAACTCGCCAGTTATCAGGTTTGTAATGAAAACTGTAAAATACTTGTCTTTTTGCCATATCAAGTTTGTTTATAGGTTAAATAAAAATATACTAGTGTTAAAACAAATGCTACAATTAAATACAAAGTCCATATTGTTTTAGAAAATAAAACTGAAAAAAAAGAATATTTACCTTTATTATACAAATCTGGACGCATTTCAAATGGTTTTAATTCTGATTTATTTCCTTTCAATATATCATTATATAGCCCCCTAAATTTTCTCTCTTGTGTAAGGTAGTATGCATCTAAAAACCAAAATAGTATTAAAGGAAAAATTGAGATTAAAATAAATGTGGGTTCTTTTTCAGAAGCATATACAGCCAGTAATGCAGAAACAATAGTTATTGTCATCCCTTTAATCTGAAAAGAATTTGTATTCATTCTAGTAATTATATTTTGAATGAATTCAAGGTGTTTAATTTTTTCGTCATTCATTTTCTTAGTTCTTTAAGAATTTGATTTGGATTGAAGGTCAATTCTTTGTAGTTTTTCAATATTTCTGGTTTTTTTCCTGTTGTACCAGGTATTCTTACGCAACGTATTTTTTTATTAAAGTTATTAGCAAGTTCTACCTCTATTTTAATCCAATCGTGATTGTGTGTATTATCTCCTATGAGTACTAAAATTATAGCTGAACCTTTAATTAAATTCTTTAAATAATTCTTAATCGCTTTTTCGCCTTCGTGTCTTTTATCTTCTTTTTCAAATGTGAAAGTATATTCCTCCATTAATCCTTTTTCCTCCCAATTTTTCATTTTATTAAGAAAAGGTTTATCCTCAAATACGTAACTTACAAAAATAGATTTCATTTTCTTATGTTTTTTATTCCAACTAACGTCAAAATTAGTTGTTGATTATCAATTGGTTATGTTTTTTACTTTTTTCTCATTTTTCTGCTTTTTTCTCCCTACGTTAGCGAAAATATTCAACGGAATTTTTTTAGTAGGGGGATTAAGCACAACGGTTTGGCTATGCGTAGTTTGGGATTTTTAAACGATTAATTTTCAGTTTACTACTAATTTTATTTAGTGCTATAAACCTCAATATCAGCACATTACCCAAATTACGTATAGCCTTTGTTAGGCACTGGCATTCCATATTTTCAGTCATTTTATCTTTCATAATTTGCTACAATTTTCATTTCTTACGGTGCGATGGCAAGACATACTCTTTTGCAATTTTTGGTCAAGCGTTGGCTCGTGCGAATTGCAAATGTGTATGGCTTCTGGGTAGGCTATTTTTCTATTCATTTTTAATTATCTCTCCAATTAAATCTACAATCTTATTATTGCTAAATTGTGTTTTAAATTCAATTTTTACATCTCCATTAAAGAACTTTTCAGCGTGTCTTATCTTTTGTTTTTCTTCTTCACGTAAACTGTTTTCGCTGCTTACATTTTTTGTTTCAACTATAAAATGAAGTTTCTTTTTTCCATTTTCAAAGTTCAATACATAAGCAAAATCAGGCGAATAACTTTTGCCACCTGCAACAGGAATTTTTATAGAGTTTTTAGGAATTTTAGTAAACACAACAACATCAGTGATTTTTGTTTCTTGTTTAATATTATCCTTTTCTAATTCGCTGTCATAAAACAACTCATCAAAAAAGTAACTCTCTGCAACTTTTTCATCTGAATATAAAACACCAACATCAGAGGCTGTAATTTCATCAAGTATTTCGCCTTTTTCATCTGTTAGTTTTGTTGGGTGAATGCTGTTTGACACTTTTTGATATTCGATACTAAACTTATCAATAGCATTATACATCAAGAAGTTTTCAAAATTCTGTTTTATAATTCTAATAGTTGTTGGATTTAAGTATTTATTGATTTCAATTTTTGAAGCAATAAAAGATTGATTTAGAGTTTTCAAATTAATATTCAATGCTTTTGATAGTTCTTTTAGAAACTCACTATATTTCATAATAGAAACAGGTGTAATTTCATTATCCAAAACAGATATTTCTTCCGTTGATACAGCTTGGTCGTCTTTTATTTCAATTTTTGATTTACGTTCTTTTATTCCTTCAACTGAAAAATTCTGATTTTGCTCTTTAAAAAATTCTGTAAGCAGAGTTTGAAAAGTTTTTTCTTTATCAAATTTATATTCTAAAATTACTTTTTCATTTAGCTTTTCCCAAAGGGCTTTTAGTTCAGGATATTTTTCTGTTCTAACTTTTACTGTTTTCTTTGTATCCGTTGATTTGCGTACTTTGTTTGAACCTACACCTTCAAATATGCGAGGATAATTTCTCTTAATGTAATCAAAACCACCATCTTTAAATTTATTTGTTCTGGTTACAACATTTTGTCCGTCAAGAACTTCTAATAAATCATCTTCTGTTGTTTCGTATAAATCGCAAATCTTCTTGATTATATTATCAGTAAGTTTTTCAGGCACATCTTCGATTGACACAGCACCCGATTTTTCATTTATTTCATTTACAAGTTTATCAACAAAATCATTTTCCGTGAAATCAACAAAATAGTTTAGATAGAATTGTTCGTCTTTAACCCTGTTGCCGTATTCGTTTACAGGTAAACGCAAACCACGACCAACCTCTTGCAATTTTGATATTTCGCTTCCGCTACTTCTTAATTTACATATCTGAAATACATTCGGATTGTCCCAACCTTCTCGCAAAGTCCATTTTGAGAAAATAAATCGTCTTGGATTTTCTAAATCAAGTATTGCTTGTTTATCGTGCAAAATTTCGTTTATCTCTTTTTCAATAGCTTCATCTTTTTCCGAATTGTCTTTTGAAAAATATCCTGCGTGGGTTAATGATATATTTGTTAGTGTTTTTTCTAAATATTTTCTGTAAAATTTGTTTGTTTCTGTTTTTAATAAATTTTCAACTTCTGCTTTTATCAGCTTCTCAACAGTGATTTTTATATATCCGTCTTTGTTCCTGTACTCTTCAATATTATCAATAAAAAACAGAGTAAGTGGTTTTATTTTTACATCTCTTGTAAGTAATTCTTTTTCTTTTTCAAAATGATGTTTTACGGCTTTTCTAATCATTATCTCTTGCAATGTTTGTGCATAAGAATAAGGATTTATTTTGTCGCCCTTTTTCATCTCCAATCCATTGGATAACAATACGGTGCTTTTGTTTAAGTTTTCAATAAACAAATTGGTCATTTCGGAATGAACTTTACTGAAACTTTCTTTTTTAGAAATTTTAATGGTTTTCTTTTTAGCATTTTCCAAAAGCTCAAAACTCGCTTCTTTACCGTCTGAATTTACAAATTTCACGATAGCGTTTTTTCCACTCTCAAACTCGGTAATATGCCCGATAACACCCTTTACTAAATTCCTGTTAAAAGAATCGACAGCGGTAAGGGTGTAAACAAGGTTTTCATATTCTTTGAATGTTGCTCCGTAACGCAAAATAAACTGCGGTTTCATTTTTTGAATATTTTCCCACGTTTTGTTGGCTTTGGCAAATTTGTGAGGTTCGTCAATAATAAGAAATGGTTTAACAGCTTTAATGGCATCAAAAGGAATAGTATATTTATCAAAAAGTCCTTTATCAAAACTCTTTTGCATTGTTTCGGAATTTATCATTCCTGCATTGATAACCATTACTTGAATACTGTTCTTTTCATAGTTTCCCGCATTGACAAAACTGCTGACTGCGGGCGGGATAAATGATTTTTTACTCTTATTCTTTTTTTGGCTTTCTACAATATGTAGTTTTATTGTTTTTCCGTACTGTTCTTTAAAATGTTCTCTTGCACTATCCGATTTTAGAAAATCAATTGTTCCTGCTTTAATGGATAGAGTAGGCACAACGACAACAAATTTAAAAATTCCGAAATCTTTATTGAGGTCGAATATAGTTTTGGTATAAGTATAGGTTTTACCTGTACCTGTTTCCATCATTATATCAATGATGTTGCTATTGGGTTTTACAAGTTCATTAATACCGTTTTGCGTAATAATTTTAGCAATATTTGCTCTGTAATTATAGCTATATAAATCAAATTCGGGATTGATAAACTTTTTATCAACACTATTTGCTTTTTTAATATCCAAATTCTCAAAAACAGCAATTGTGCTTTCTACTGCTTGTGTTTGATGGTTTAGATTTTTTTCAAAATTAAATCCCTTCATATTAATACCTTGTTATAAAGTCAATATCAATGTTCTTTTTGTTGGCATACGATTTTATATTCTCGGCAATTTCCCGTAAGTTTTTGCTCTCAAAATAGTAACCAAATGCAATTATTGATGTAGGGTTAAACTTTTTATCGCTGTCAATTTTTTCTAACAAAGTTTTAAGATTTTCTGTTTTAAAGCCCTTGTTTATCATATACAATTTATCGCTTGTATAATACGCGGTATATCCGTTTAAATCTATCTCTTGCAAACTTTCGGTTAATGATATTCCATCGTAAGTTTTCCAAGTAACAAGCAAGGCTTTTATATCGTCTTCGGTAAGTTTGCTTTCGTCAAAAAGCGTTGTTTGTTCGGTCAGTTCATCAGCTTCAAAATTGTAATCTTCCCATATTGGCATTGTTTCAAATATTTTAAAGCCCAAATCTTGATTTTTAAGTGCTTTTATTTCTGTTTTCAGTTGTTTTATCTTTTCGTCTTTACCGTCAATATCTAATTGGGCTTCTAATACTTTTATCTCTTTTTGTTTTTCAGAAATTTTGGTTTTTATGCTTTCTTCTTTTATCTTTTTTGCGGCACGGATAAGGCGTTCTTTGGTAATTTCAAAAATGGTTGGTTCTTCTACTCCCAACTCATTTTTTACAAACTCATAAGCGGTTTTGTTTTTCTTCGGGTCTATGGGTTCGGGTAGTTGCACCAAAATATATTTACGGTTTCCGCCATCTTCGGCATTAAGTTGCATTACTGCATCACCTGTGGTGCCTGAACCTGCGAAGAAGTCAAGGATATTACATTGTTTTGTAGTTGTAAATCTTAATATCTTTTTTAAGAAATTTACAGATTTGGGATTATTGAATACTTTTTTGTTATCAAATAAAGATTTAAGTTGTTTTGATGTAAGGCGATTATCTTCATAATAATAAGTTTTTAGTTTCTCCATTACAGTATCTAATCTTTTTTTGATTTTGGGAATTATTGTTTCATCTTCACCCCATAATACATTTCCTTTTTCATCTTCATTATCAAAAGTTTCTTTTGTAAATCGATAACCATATTCAGGTTTTGCACAAACTTTTCCTGTTATTGGATGAATAATATCGTATGTATAACCACCTGGTTTCGTATTTGCAGAATTTCCTGGATAAAAAACACCTTTTTCATCGACATAGGAATAATGAGATATACCTGATAAATCATCTCCATTTTTTTGTTTTCTTATCCATTTTCGTAATTCAATTTTAATATTTTCAATATCAGAACCATATTTTTCTCTTAATTCCTCATATTTATTTTGAATGAGAATACCTTTTGTTGATGGAATTTCCCAAGCATCTTGATATAACATACTTTTTGCATAACAAATAACATATTCGTGTTCAGTAGCAATTTGTGATGGGTTATTATCAGTAGCAGTTTGCCAAATAATATTTCCCACAAAATTCTCTTCTCCAAAAATCTCATCCATCAAAATGCGAAGTTGAGCCACTTCATTATCGTCAATGGAAACAAAAATAACTCCGTCATCTTTTAGCAGTTGTTTGGCAATATAAAGGCGAGGATACATAAAAGTAAGCCACGCAGAGTGAGAGTTACTTTTGCTGTCCACAAAAGATAAAATGCGTTTTGCTTTTTCTTCGTCCACTCCTGCAAGTTGTCTAAACTCGTTTACGGTAAATTTGCGGTCGTCTTGATATACAAAATCATCTTTACCTGTGTTATACGGTGGGTCGATGTATATCATTTTTATTTCTTCATAATAGGCGTTTGAGAGGTGCTTTAATACTTCCAAATTATCGCCTTTTATAAGTAAGTTTTGGCTGTTTTTGTTTTCTTCTTTATGATTAAATTCTTCATTTTCTTTTAAAAGTGTAGTAGCTTCATCACTTGCCAAAAGCCGTGCATAGCTTTTCCCAAGCCAATCCAGTCCGTAACTTTCTTTATAAAAGTCAATTTCGTTTTCGGAAAGTTCTTGTTTGAATTTTTCAAAGTCAAATTCACCGTTTTCTGTAAAACAATGCGAAAAATCTTTTTTTAGTTTTTCTACATTTTTGTTTTGCACTTTAATATTGTTGGTTATTTTTTGTTCTTTGTTCATTTTATATCCTTTGAAATTTCGTTATCAATCAATAATTCTTTTACACTTACATCAAGTACTTTTGCAATCTCATAAAGAACTTTCAATCTCGGTTGCTTTCTGTTTTGCACATAGGAATTAACCATATTGTAACTTTTACCGAGTTTTTCGGCAAGCCACTTTTGTTTTATTCCTTTTTCTTCTAATACTTCTTTAATTCTATTCATTTGTTTTGAATTACTTCTCTGCAAAAATAAAATAGTTTTATTAAATATCTCTTTTTGTGAGATATTATTTCAACTACTTATTAACATTATTCTACAAGCGTTGGAAAGAAATTGCTCTTTTGGTTTTTTCGAGTTGGCATTTTTCGGGTCGGCAAAAACCAAATGTGTAATTTGTGCGGTGGGCTTTCCATTTCTTTGTTTTCTTGTAGCAAATTTGTCATTCTATTTTGGGTCTCCTGCTTGTGCCTAACGGTCGCGCATATACCCAGTGGCGGCTTTAAAGCACAAATTTACTAAAAAAATTTAAAACATAAAATTTTGCAATAAATTTATTAAGAAGCACTTAACAAGCCATTGGGTATATGCAATGTTGGGCAGTGTAGCATCACGTTCCGCTTTTCCATTGTGCTTGATTTTGAGTATTCATTGACCTTTTCCTATTACTTTTACCTTTTTTGTTTTGAATTTATCCGATTTTTATTCGATATAGTTGGATTTTTTCACTCCTTTTAAAATCTTTCAATTCCAATTTTTTTGATATCACAATTTTTTTCCAAGTTTTCATTTTCAGGTTTCAAATTAGGTCGAGTAGGTGTCCGCCCTTTTCATTTTTCTTGATCCAATTCGATTTTGATCTTTCCGATTTGATTTTTCAGTTTTACTATTTGCCATTTCCGGAATTTATCCAATATTTACAAAAAATTTTTCGCCTTCGGCGATAAGGTTCTATTTTCATCTCCGATTTTTTGCTTTCCGATTCAGTTGGAATTCAGCCACTAATCATTCGGCTACAAGATTAATTTTCCACGAATAAAATTCCCCGTATCAGATTCGTTCTGGCAATTAAAAATTTGAATAAAAAGCGGGATTTTCAGGCTAGCACAAAGCTCCAATGCTATAATGCCCAACGGTTTGGCTATACGCAGTGGCGACTTCCAAGCACAAAGTTAATAAAAAATCACTTCACTTTTATTTTATGCAATAATTTTATTTACAGGCACTTACTCGCCATTGGGTATATGCATTGTTGTGTTTTAGTGCTTAA
>Ga0256840_1003716_pt1 | contig 12067 bp, 7 predicted proteins | sample 355202metaG_FD_185969 | JGI IMG/M metagenome (GOLD analysis project Ga0256840, IMG submission 185969) | Hydrothermal vent microbial communities from Mid Atlantic Ridge, Atlantic Ocean - 355-202 | ecosystem: Environmental > Aquatic > Marine > Hydrothermal vents | place: Atlantic Ocean: Mid...
GTATCCAGAACATCTGAATTTTATCAGCAATTCTAATTATGGTTTTTCGCCGTTTCAGAAAATTTGTAACCCACTGAAATCAGATTGGCTGAAATTATAATTTACAGGTATTTCAACCATAGTCAGGCCAAATTGAGAATTGCTGGAATTTTATTGACAGAAATGAATGATATTTTTATAACAGACATAAGGTAGATCCGATTTTACCCAGATTTGCCTCAAAGAATCAAAAATTCTGACAAAAAATGAGCCAAAGGAATGGAACCAATAGACACAATAATCCTGGATGGAAGCCTGAAAAAACAAAATGCCCTGTATTATCTTCCAGAAGGAGTACGGGAAATGGAGCGAGAACTTATAAGGGAAGAACCCCTTGCCATCAATGTACAGGGAAAAACCTATGCTGTTATTATGCGTACTCCAGGAGATGAAAGAGCCCATGCTACAGGTTTCTGCCTTTCTGAAGGCATAATTGATTCTTTAAACGATATTTCGGATATCTCCCTTTGTGAACCTGAAATTTCCAATGTTGCAGCTGTGATGCTAACAAAAAAACGTCTGACAAAGGTTTCCTCAATTCTCAACAATAAAATCTATGTGAGCCAATCAAGCTGTGGTATATGCGGCAGGGAAATCATTGATGATTTAAACAAAATTCTTGTACCTGTAAAATCCACTCTAAGAATATCCTTTGGCCAGGCCATGGAAATTGTGGACTGCATGAAAGATGTGCAGCAATTAAGAAAAAAATGTTTTTCCTCCCATGCCACTGCTATATTCAATAAAAAACTTGAAAAAATTTCAGAGGCAGAAGATGTTGGCAGACACAATACCCTAGACAAGGCTGTGGGTAAATTACTCTTAAATGGAAAGCTACCATCTGCCGGTGTAGCGCTTTTATCATCCAGAGCAAGCTATGAAATGATCCAGAAATGTGCCAGAGCCGGCATTGAAATAGTTATCAGCATGTCCCGCCCCACAGCCCTTGCAGTGAACCTTGGAGAGAATCTAAAAATGACTATTGCATCTGTCCGGGATAATGGACTATATGTTTTTACGGGGAAAAAAAGAATTTTTTCTTAAAAATTCTTTAAGAATTAAAATTTACGGAATAAATATAAATCTCCTTCATGGCTCTTATATAAACATATTATATTAATGGTGATATCGATGAATCAGCACCCAGGCTATGATGAATTAAAACAAAAAATTAAAGAATTGGAGTCAAGACTTGCTGAACAAAAACGCTCTGATGATGTCAACAGGACATTAATCAAAATAGCAAATGCAGTTTATACAACATCAAGCCTCAAGGAATTGTATGTATCTATTTACGATTATCTTGATGAATTAATGGGCCTGCCGAATTTGTATATTGCCATTTACGATAAAAAGAAAAAATTATTATATTTCCCATTTTATGTGGATGAATATGACAACCATGAGAATTCCATTGTTGAGGATATAACAAAAGAACGTACGCTTACAACTGAAGTTATCCTAGCGGAACATCCCTTGTTTCTTAATTCGGATATGCTGTTAAAACGGGCAGAGAAAAACAGAATAAGAGGAACCGTTCCAAAAATATGGATAGGAATACCACTGAAAATTCACGGAGAAGTGATAGGTGTAATGGCTGTACAAAGCTATACGGATCCCGACTATTTCACAGAAAAGGATGTAAAGATTTTAAGTTTTATCGGGGACCAGATTGCCTTTGCCATTGAAAAAAAACAAATTTTCGATGACCTTCAGGAAAGCCGGGAACGATTGATGTCTATTTTTAAAGCAATGCCTGATGCTGTAGTGCTTTATAATATGAAGGGATTTCCTGTATATTTGAACCATGCATTTGAACGAATTTTCGGATGGAAACTTGAAGAGCTACAGCACAAAACCATTCCCTTTGTTCCCGAGGATCAAAAAAAAATAACATCATCGAAAATAAAGGAGTTATACAAATATCAGAAACCCATTAGAATGGAAACAAAACGCTTAACAAGAAATAATGATTTACTTGATATATATTTAAACGCTGCTGTAATTAAAGATAAAGATGGAAACCTTTCCGGTATGGTGGTTCAGCTGATAGATGTCACTGAAAAAAAGAAATTGGAACAACAGCTTAGCCAGGCCCAAAAAATGGAATCGGTTGGTATCCTCGCAGGAGGAGTGGCACATGATTTCAATAATCTGCTCACGGTTATCAATGGCAGAGCAGATATTGCTCTCATTGGGATTGATATTACAAGCCCCCTGTATAAACATATAAATGAAATAAAAAAAGCAGGAACAAGGGCAGAAAATTTAACACGCCAGCTACTCGCTTTCAGCCGTAAACAGATCTATCAGCCGAAAATAATTGACCTCAATAAAATTATATCACAAATGAATAAAATGCTTCAGCGTTTAATCAGTGAAAATATAGAAATAAAATTATATGTTAATAATGATATTCCTCCCATTAAAGCCGACCCCGGGCAGATAGAACAGATATTGATAAACCTTGTGGTGAATGCAAGAGATTCCATTATGGAGAAATTTGAACTTGATGCCAAAATGGACATTATAATTGAAACGGGACAAACTGAGTTAGATGATAAATCTATTAAAGATCACCCAGGGGCAAAAACAGGCAGGTATGTATATTTTTCAGTGAGTGATTCAGGACTTGGCATGGATGATGAGACGCAGAGTAATATTTTTGAGCCTTTTTTCACCACTAAATCCGAGGGGAAAGGTACGGGTCTTGGCCTTTCAACAGTTTATGGCATTGTAAAACAGAACAAAGGATTTATTTATGTTTATTCTGAGCAGAACAAAGGCAGTTCTTTTAAAATTTACTGGCCGGTTTCCAATATGGAAAATAAAATATCTAAAATCAATCGGGATATAAAAAACAATATTTTTAAGGGAAATGAAATAATCCTTGTGGCAGAGGATAACAAAGGCCTGCGGCTATTGATTACGGAAGCACTTATTAAAATGGGGTATAGAGTATATCAAGCAGCCAATGGCAAAAAGGCCATGGAATTGGAAGAGTTCATAAGAATTGAAAATAAAATAAAAATTGATCTTCTGTTCACAGATATTATAATGCCTGAAATGGGGGGCAGTGAACTTACCCGTGCTTTAATTAAAAAAAATCCTGATTTACGGGTTTTGTTTACTTCAGGTTATACAGACAACCAAATTGTGCATAACGGCAAAATAAAGGAAAAGGTCAATTTTATTCAAAAGCCCTTCAGTATTCAGGCTCTTTCCGCAAAAATACGTCAGATACTTGATAATAGTTGATGGCCATTATTCCTTGAGAAATCAATCTTAAATTTAATGTAGGCGTTGTTATAAAAAATAGCGTAATGTAGAGACTCATTTCATCCTTATTTGTCAAAATCTCTGATTTTTGGGGCAGATTAGGAGCAGATCTAAACAATGAATTTAGATCTGCCTTATGGCAGTTAGGATGACCGGAATGGTCGAAGCAGGAAAACCAGCTTCAGCAACAAAAAAAACATAGTGCTAAAAACGCGAAAGCCAATTATTTAAAACTTCTTTCAACAAAATTTTTTATAAAAAACTTTAAATATTTAAGGGTTTAAGGATAATATATTATGGGAGAAAAAATTTTTGCAGACCTGCATAATCACACCACAGCATCTGATGGCGATTTTTCACCGGAAAAAATGGTTACAAAGGCTAAAGCAATGGGAATTTCAGCCGTTGGAATCACAGATCATGACACCATCAAAGGCCTTTATGAGGCGCTTGAGGCAGGCAGAAAATATCCAATTGAAGTTGTTCCTGGAGTGGAAATATCCATAAAATTCAAATGTTCATTCTTTACGGGCACTTTACATCTCCTCTGCTATTTTTTACCTGAATTGTTATATAGTAAAGCCTTTATCAAAGAGCTTGAAACAACTCTTAGCAAAGGCAGAGGAAAAAATCTTGTCAAGGCCAGGGTAAAAGAAATTAACCGATTTTTCGGTCCGCATGGGAAAACCCCGATACTTGTAAAAAATATCACATTTAAAGAAATTGCAGTCTATAGTTCCAACGCCACAAGAAGACATTTTACCATGGCGTTAAACAAAAATCACCATATAGAAAATATGGATGTCATAAACAGAATAATAGGAAATAACAGCCCTGCCTATCTTCCATCGGGGATTTACCTTGATACCGCAAAAGTCTTTCTTGAAAAATTTCCGGTTATCAGCGTACTTGCCCATCCTGCAGCAGGATCGTTTCCCGGCAAAGGGCATTACAATGAAGTTCTCCCTCCAATTGAAGTTGTTGAAAGACTTTTACCTGAATTTATTGATGCAGGTCTTAAAGGCCTTGAAATTAATTATCCAGGACATATCCAACAGCATAGAGATATACTTTCTGCGTGGGCAGAAAAATATAGACTAATCGCAACAGGAGGATCTGACTGTCACGATGCAATAAATCGTGTACCAGGAGTGGAAGGAATCACAGAAAAAGAATTTACAGCATTCAAACGAATATTAATTAAAACACATAAGCACCATACCCTGTAAAGATTACGATTTTTTTCTGCAGATCTTGACGTCTATCTTACCTTCAAGCCCCTGTTTAAACCTGTCAGCATCAGATTCATCTCCCACAATGGAACCATAGTGTATTGGTATGACGAGCTTCGGTTTAATGGCAAGGGCAGCTTCAACAGCCTCTTCCGCCGTCATTACGTAAGTCCCTGAAACCGGCAGCAGGGCTATATCAGTTTTTATATCCTTCATCTCGGGAATAAAATCGGTATCTCCTGCATGATAAATTTTAATTCCGTCAACCTCCACAATAAAACCAAGCCAGTTATTTTTTTGGGGATGAAAATCCTTATTAATATTATACGATGGCATAACTTCAATATTAATTCCCTTAATTGTAAGAGAATCACCGGGTTTTACAACTCTTACATCACCTTCAAGCTTTTTAGCAGAATCTTTTTCTGTTATTATTATAGTCTTGTCCCCTTGAATCTTTGCCACATCCTCCAATGAGCAATGATCAAAATGATCATGAGTGATGAAAATGAGATCCGCCTTTGGATTTGTCCCAATTTGATATGGATCAAAATAGATTTTTGCTCCGTTTTCCGTATCAATTCTTATGGAGTCATGACCCAACCAGTTTATCATTGCACTTTTCTTTTCAATGGACATTTTTTACCTCCTTATATTTGTTTATTCCTGAGGATGTTTAATACTCCAAGATTGGCATAGAATCAACTGTTTTCAATCCATCTCTTTTCTGATTAACCCATGATCTTCTTATTGTTTCGTAATACTAACGTTCCGTCCAAAAAATAAGATAAAAAAATACCACTCCATAAAAATATTTTTTGGATAATTTTATCTCACAGCCGCTTAGAAAAAGCGAAAAGAAACTATTATTCTGAGTATCAGGGGTGCAGAATTAAATTTTTGCACTCCTGATATGCTTGTTTTAAAAGATGCTGAACAACCCGATTTCTTTAAAAAATTTTATTCAGCGAGTTTTTTAAGATTTTCATACTTTGCATTCACTTCAAATTCAATTTTTGCTCTTAAACGCTTTGATTCTTCAGGAAAGCTTTTTTCAAGGGCAGCAAATCTGTTCTCTCCTGCAAGAAAATCTTGGAGTGTTCCATCGGGTTTTTTTGAATCTAAACTAAAAGGATTTTTTCCCTGATCTATTAATTGGGGATTAAACCTGTATAAAGGCCAGAATCCTGATTCAACTGCAAGTTTAGCTTCAAACTGACTTTTCCCCATACCTTTTTTAATTCCCTGGTTGATACACGGGGCATAACATATGACAATGGATGGTCCAGGATAGCTTTCAGCCTCTGTAAATGCCTTTAACATCTGTTGTTTACTGGCTCCCATGGAGACTGATGCCACATAAACATAGCCATAGGTCATTGCCATGGCACCAAGGTCTTTTTTACATATTTTCTTGCCTGAAGCAGCGTATTTTGCAATGGCTCCCGTTGGTGTTGCCTTTGATGACTGTCCACCTGTATTTGAATAAACTTCAGTATCAAGGACAAGTATATTAATATCATCACCGGAAGCAATAACATGATCAATACCTCCGTATCCAATATCATATGCCCATCCGTCGCCACCGATCACCCACTGGGATTTTTTTACAAAAATATCTTTTTCATCGTATATTTTATCAAGAACATCATTACCGGTTTTTTCTTTTAACAGTGCTTTAAGCTCATCTCCGAATTTTTTTGATTCTGATGCATTATCCATTCCTGCAAGCCATCCGTTTATTGCATCTTTGATTTCTTCGGAAATATCGGTTTCAAGAGCTTTTTTCATTGTGTCTGCAAGGGCATTTCTTCTTGCTTTAAAAGCCATCATCATGCCGTATCCATATTCTGCAGCATCTTCAAAAAGTGAGTTTGCCCAGGCAGGTCCCTGACCAGAAGCATTTTTACAATACGGCATTGCAGGTGCTGAAGCTCCCCATATGGAACTGCAACCAGTTGCATTTGCAATTACCATTCTTTCTCCAAAAAGCTGGGTTAAAACCTTTACATATGGTGTTTCGCCGCAGCCTGCACATGCTCCTGAGAATTCAAGAAGAGGTTTGTATAACTGGCTTCCCTTGATTGATTCCCTTGGTAAAAGGTCATTTTTAAATGAAATATTTAAAGAAAATTTATGATTTTCAACCTGTGTTTCCGTCTGGGTTGCAATTGGTTTCATAACAAGTGCTTTGTCTTTTGCAGGACATATATCAGCACAGTTTCCGCATCCAAGGCAGTCTAATGTATTTACCTGGATTCTGAATTTATAATCCTTTAGATTTTTACCCTTTGCAGGCATTGTTTCAAAGGAAGCCGGTGCATTTTCAAGCTCATCGTCACTTGCAAGAACGGTAATTATAGCAGCATGGGGACATACAAAGGAGCACTGGCCACACTGAATACAATTATCACCGATCCACTCTGGAACATTAATGGCAACACCGCGTTTTTCATACTGACTTGTTGCACTGGGAAATACACCATCAGGCTGAAAAGCACTGACAGGAAGTTTATCACCCTTCTGATGAATAATTTTACTCATTACATTATCAAAGAAATCATTTACTTTTTCTTCTTGTTTTACTTGATCTTCGGCATTTTCCCATGATTCGGGAATTTCAATTTCAACGAGTTTATCAAGGGTTTTATCAACAGCATCTATATTCATCTGAATAATCTTATCACCCTTTTTCATGAATTTAGTCTTAATATCCTGTTTCAAAAGCTCAATTGCCTTATCAATATCAAGAACATTGGCAAGTCTGAAAAAACAGGTCTGCATTATCATATTTATTCTGCCGCCAAGTCCCACTGACTCTGCTATGGAGACAGCATCAATATTGAAAAACTTTATTTTTTTATCATAAATGGTTTTTCTTACATGACCTGGAATTTTCTTTTCCATTTCTTCAACTGACCATGGAGAATTAAGGAGAAATGTTCCTCCTTCTTTAATGCCGTCAAGAACATCGTATATTTCAACGTAGTTTGATTTATGGCATGCTACAAAATCTGCAGTATTAATAAGATAGGTGGACTGAATGGGCACATCACCGAATCTTAAATGGGAAACTGTCAGGCCGCCTGATTTTTTTGAATCATAGGCAAAATAACCCTGGGCATATTTATCTGTGTTATCACCTATTATTTTGATTGCACTCTGGTTAGCTCCAACTGTTCCATCGGCACCAAGTCCCCAGAATTTAGCACTTATGGTTCCCTTTGGCGCCGGATCAAACCCAGGGCTTACATCAAGGGAAGAATTAGTGACATCGTCTTTTATTCCAACTGTGAAATGATTTTTAGGACCAACAGATTTCATATTGTCAAAAACAGCTTTGATCATTGGAGGATTAAATTCCTTGGAACTTAAACCGTATCTTCCGCCGATTATCTTAGGTCCTTCACCGTTTTCCAGAAATGCAGTACATACATCTGTGTACAGAGGATCACCAAGGGCTCCAGGCTCTTTGGTTCTGTCAAGAACTGTAACTGTTTCTGCTGTTGCAGGAATTGCCTCCATCAAGCTTTTTGAATCAAAGGGCCTGTAAAGGCGAACCTTGACAAGGCCAACCCTTTCACCGTCTTTGTTTAGTTCATTAATAGTTTCTTCAATGGCTTCACATGATGAACCCATTGAAACAATAACTCTGTCAGCTTCAGGATCGCCTGTATAATCAAAAAGCTTATATGGCCTTCCAGTAAGCTTTCCAACTTTTTCCATATAATCTTTAACTATTGCAGGAATCTTCTGATAGAATGGATTTGCAGCTTCCCTTGCCTGAAAATAAATATCAGGATTCTGTGCCGTTCCTTTTATGCTTGGATTTTCAGGGTTCATGGCCCTTGATTTGAATTTTTTATATGCATCCCAGTTTAAAAGCGACGCCATGTCGTTGTAATCAATAACCTCTATTTTCTGAATTTCATGGGAGGTTCTGAAACCATCATAAAAATGCATAAAAGGCACACTTGCCTCAATGGTTGAAAGATGGGCAACAAGTGCAAGATCCATTGCTTCCTGAACTGAACATGAACTGAGCATGGCAAAACCTGTGTTTCTTGTTGCCATAACATCGGCATGATCTCCAAATATGGAAAGTGCATGGCCTGCAAGGGACCTTGCAGTAACATGAAAAACGCAGGGAAGAAGTTCACCTGAAATTTTATACATATTCGGAATCATCAAAAGAAGACCCTGGGAAGCTGTAAAGGTAGTTGTAACGGCACCCCCTGAAAGTGATCCATGTACAGCGCCTGCAGCACCTGCTTCAGACTGCATTTCTTTTATATTGAGCAATTGTCCGAAAATATTTTTTCTTCCCTTTGCCACCCACGAATCCGCTATTTCTCCAAGCGGGCTTGAAGGAGTTATGGGATAAATAGCGGCAACTTCACTCATTGCATATGCAACATGGGTTGCTGCAGTATTACCGTCTATTGTCTGCATTTTTTTTTTCATGAAACACCTCATTGTAAATTATAAATTTATCTAACTGCCACAGGAAGCTCCTTATTTAACCAGAACCTGCCCACGACAAAAACATGAAACTTTCACTTTTTGAATTTTGCTTTAAATTTGACCGCAACAAAGCATGGGCCTAAGACGCGTAGCCAAGTTACATTTTATTTTACAAAAATTTTCATACAAAATTTAAGGATTTTATAAGATAATAATCTTAGACAAAAAAATTATACAATTTTCAATCCTAAACAATGCCTGACTTAATTTCAGCACAGACACCAAAAAAGCCTTATTATAATACAACATCTAATAATATAAGTAAATACTTGGCAAATTAAAACCCTTTTTACTTAATAAAAAAGGGTTTTCTTATTTTCTTATTATCAAAAAAAAACAGAATTACTTCCAAAAAAATTTTGCACTTTCAGCTGTGGTTTCAGGTGAGGTAAAAGTTGCCATTTCGTTAAATCCAAATTCAAAACCCGTTATATCGCTGCGAACCCAGGGAGCATAACCTGATCTTGCTATAATGGATATTTTAAGTTCACAATTTGAAATATTATTTTTCACTGATTTGCTATTTTCAATAGATATCATTGAAAAATTACAGCTGTTTCTATTTAAACTTCTATAAAATTTCTGGGTATTTATAATTCCCTTTGCAAGATCTTCCCACAATTTGCTGTTTTTAAATTCAAGAATAGAGCTTTTACCGGGACATATTCCCCATATTTCAAAAAATCCTTGGGGTGCAAAAGCGGTCATCCATTCCCACATACCTGTGCTTCCTATATACCTGACCTTATTTTTTTTCTCTGCCTTTACATAATCTGAAAATATATAGGATCCGAATTTATTTTTATGCAGCTCAGCTCTTTGCTGTATTATTCTATGATTTTCCGAAACTATTTTTGTCGCATGAACCTGAAGATGAGGATGAATAAGAGATCCTCCTGCAGCAGGAAGATAATTCTGGGTTATGGCTGTAAAAACAGATTCAGGATCTGTTTTTTTAACTTCAAAAAGATAATGTGAACAATTTATTAAACAGTCTCTATAAGATTCAATTGATGCACTTCCTATTTCAACATAATGATTGTCATCAAAAATAGATACACCTGACCACTCAGTATAGGGAAAAAGATTTGGAAAAAGAACGGATTTTTTATAAACAAGACGATCAGGTAAATTCAGTTTTTTTGAAAGTATTGGTGTTGCTTTTTCAATATTTTCAGAACAAAAAGGACATTTTTTTCTATTCATATCAAAATCAGGAGGAGAATAAAATTTTTCAATGCCCCTTTCTTTTTCCTTGGATCTGCTAAAAGTTATTCTGCTTTGTTTCAGATGGACAGGATCCTTTCTCACTTCAATATATCTTTCTATTTCTTTACCTGAAGTGTCTTTAAAATTTCCATAAACAGGCTGAATATTAAAATTGAACATATATCCTCCAACCTTGATGAACCTATAAAAAGTCAGATTTTGGCATCTTTTTAGCCATAACATACTAAAATTATTAATAGCAATTTTGCTATTTACAATTTTTTAAGAGTTCATCAATCTTAAATGAATGAAAAATATTATTTTCACACAAATTTGCAAAAAAAAAACAGAGTCTATAAATCTCTTAACAACTTAGTTTCTTTGTGCAAACAATATAAATTGCCTTTCTCCGATCATGCCGGTTATAATAATCATCAAATATAAAAAAAGGCAAAATAAAAAACATTTTTTCCTTTATTCATATGAAAGTGATAATATAAATTTTTGTAATTTACAATTTATAGTAGCCGAACATGATAAATCAGCTTTTAAATAAAACTCCTACCAAGTACCCTTAATTATAAAAGTTGACTTACATCCTTCGGCCTATTTTTGTTGTAATTTTTGATTCTTTGAAACCTTTGAAACCTTTGAAAGATGTTCATTTTTGTTCAAGTTCAAGGAAGGCGAAAATTTTAACCACAGGAATATAAAAGAATATTTCGAGGATTGAAATTTGAGAATGACACATAAATTGGGCAAAAAGGGATGTCTTGCAAAGGTCTCTCTTTGAAGCCGTCTGAAAGTCATTAGATCGGCCTCATGACCGTTTATATGAAACTTATTTACTTTAAGGAGCATTTATGGGATTGCTGTCACCAAGTGTATCCATTGCAAGATATACAGTGGAAAAAGATGAAAATAATAATAGTTCAATACTTGAAATTGTAAGAAGGGGATTAAAAAAAAATACAATAAGCGAAATTGAAGATGAATACGCTGAAATTTTAACAGGATGGACCTCATTTGAAAACCATTTTGATTCTGATTTTGAAAAACATCCTTTTCAATTCGGAACCTATTTTGTTTTTTCATTTAGAATAGATAAAAAAAGTATTCCTCAAAAAATAATTCAAAAATATACTGCCATTGAAATTATAAAAAAACTTAAACAGACCAACCGCGATTTTTTATCTAAAAATGAAAAAACAGATATAAAAGATGCTGTTATAGAAAAACTCATGCATAAAATTCCATCCACACCTAATATTTATGATGTTCTCTGGGATTATGATCAATCAAATATTCTATTATTCACCACACAAAAAGTAGCCAATGAAGAATTTGAAACTCTTTTTTCAAAATCATTTAATTTTAAAATTATGAGAATTTTTCCTTTTACCTTAATTGAAAAAAATTCCTTTTTAACAAAAAATGAAAAAGATAAAATATTAAATCTCAGTTCCATTAAATTTTATAAATAAACGAGGTAAAATAATGCTTGATATTGCTGTTGCTTATAATAAATACAAATTTTTCGGAAACGAATTTCTCACCTGGATATGGTATATTATTGATTCGGAACAGAACCTTAACGAAATTATTGAAATTAAAGATAAATCCATAGTTCTTGAAATAGGAAATAGTATTGTTCTTGAAAATAATTTAAATGAAGATTCAATTGAAAGAATATCAATTAAAGGTAATGATGCAGGTTTTGAAGAAGGAAGAACAGCACTTAGAAAAGGAGCTGTTGTTACAGATATTAACCTTATTCTCAAAAT